>OASR01000116.1_pt1 | contig 49657 bp, 50 predicted proteins | sample 1475751 | NCBI WGS metagenome assembly OASR01 (sample SAMEA2579907, study PRJEB22360) | human gut metagenome | biome: human gut; feature: human-associated habitat; material: faeces | place: Denmark | collected 2008/2010 | reverse complement strand
CGATAAAACCGGGACCCCAGCCACACCCCGGCCGTTCTGGCTGGCCGCCGGCTGCGCCGCCCTACCGCTGGTATTTATTCAGCTGTTTGTTCAGCGCACCAGCGCCGCGGTTGCTCAGGATAACGCGGTCCAGTGGTCGCCGTCGGTGCTGCTGCGCGATCGCGCTCTGCTATGGTTTACCCTCTCCGGCCTGCTGGCCTCTTTTGTCGGCGGTTCGTTCGCCTCCTGTATTTCCCAGTATGTGCTGGTGGTTGCCGATAGCGACTTTGCCGAAAAAGTGGTTGCCGTGGTGCTGCCGGTCAACGCCGCCGTGGTGGTGGCGCTGCAGTATGCCGTCGGCCGTCGCCTGACCGCTCGCAATATTCGCCCGCTGATGACCTTTGGGACGGTCTGTTTTGTGATCGGACTGGGCGGTTTTGTCATTTCCGATAATAGCCTGCTGCTGTGGGGCGTCTCCGCCGCCATTTTTACCCTCGGGGAGGTTATCTACGCGCCGGGTGAATATATGCTGATCGATAACATTGCGCCGCCGGGCATGAAAGCCAGCTACTTTTCCGCCCAGTCGCTGGGCTGGCTGGGAGCGGCCTTTAACCCGATGTTAACCGGGACGATTTTGACTCATTTACCGCACTGGTCGCTGTTTGCGATATTGATGCTGGCTATTATCGCCGCATGGCTGATGATTTTCCGTGGGATGAACGTTCGTCCGTGGAACGGCAACGCGGTCTCCAGCGCCTGAGGTCAGGCGCCGTGCGGTTGTCAGGTTGCTGTCGCGTCCCTGTCGGGTTCCGATCGTGGTGCCCGACAGCCCGCTCGATAATACTCCATCTCAGGTTTTCACCCGGAGATAGAAACAATGAACAACAGCAATCAGGTTAAACAATTACGTTTGCAGCGCGCCTGGTCACAGGAGCAGCTTGCCGAACTGGCCGGCCTGAGCGTGCGCACCATTCAGCGCATCGAGAACGGCGACCGCCCCGGCCTTGAGACGCTCAGCGCGCTTGCGGCGGTGTTTGAAGTCAACGTCGCCGAGATTAGCGGCGAGTCGCCGGAGGGTCATGAGGAGTCGCTGGATTTGCGCATTGAGGAAGCTAAAGCCCGCGTCGAACGCGAGAGCCGTTTTTTCCGTTCTCTGACGGTAGCCGTAGTCGTGTGCGTTCTGCTGGCGCTGCTGAACTGGCTGACCGACGCAGACAGCTACTGGTCCGCATGGGTGGCCATCATCTGGGGGACGCTGCTGGCGGTTAAAGGGTTGCGCCTGTTTGTTTTTGGCGAATGGATCAACAGCTGGCGTCAGGCGCGTCTGCAGCGGCTGCTGCGCAAATAGCCCTCTGAGCGTTTTTTCCCGGGGGCGGCGCTTAACGCGCCTTGCCCGGGCTACAGGACCGCAGACTGCTGGGGACCCGTAGCCCGGATAAGGCGCCAGCCGCCATCCGGGAAGGGTTAAATGGTGACCATCCCGCGGACCCCTTCGGCTTCCATATCGCCGCCGTTGCCCTGTTGAATAATCGCGCCGCGCGACATCACCAGATAGCGATCCGCTAAACCAGCGGCGAAATCATAGAACTGCTCCACCAGCAGAATCGCCATATCCCCGCGGTTCGCCAGCTGGCGAATAACCTCGCCAATCTCCTTAATCACCGACGGCTGAATACCCTCCGTCGGTTCATCAAGAATCAACAGCTGCGGACGGCTGGCCAGCGCCCGGCCAATCGCCAGCTGCTGCTGCTGGCCGCCGGAGAGGTCGCCCCCGCGCCGCTGCTTCATGGTTTTGAGCACCGGAAACAGCTGATAAATCTCTTCCGGCACCGCGCGCGCGTCGCGGGCGGGAAAGCGGGACAGCCCCATCAGCAGATTCTCCTCGACCGTCAGGCGCGGAAAAATCTCCCGCCCCTGGGGCACGTAGGCGATTCCTGACTGTACCCGCTGGTGCGGTTTACGGTGGGTGATATTCTTCTCCTGCCACAGCACCTCCCCGCTGCGCGCCGGGATCAGCCCCATCAGACACTTCAGCAAAGTGGTTTTCCCCACCCCGTTGCGCCCGAGCAGACAGGTGATCTCGCCCTGGCGGGCGGCAAAATCCACCCCGCGCAGAATGTGGCTGCCGCCATAGTATTGGTGTAGTTGATTAACCTGTAGCATCCGCGCTCCTTAGCGTCCGAGATAAACTTCAATCACCTGTTCGTTGGCCTGCACTTCCCGCAGCGATCCTTCCGCCAGCACCTGCCCCTGATGCAGCACCGTCACCCGGTCGGCGATAGTCTCGACAAAGCCCATATCATGCTCAACCACCATCAGCGAATGCTGCCCGGCCAGGGTGCGGAACAGCTCGGCGGTATATTCTGTCTCCGCATCGGTCATCCCGGCGGCGGGTTCGTCCAGCAGCAGCAGATGCGGCTCCTGCACCAGCAGCATGCCGATTTCAAGGAACTGCTTTTGCCCGTGCGACAACAAGCCCGCCGGTCGATAGCGTTCGCCCTCCAGCCGCAGCAGGCGCAGGGTTTCGCTGATTCGGTCAGCCTGCTCGCTGTTCAGACGCGCCCGCAGGCTGGCCCACACCGACTTATCGCCTTTCATTGCCAGTTCGAGATTCTCTGCCACCGTCAGCGCCTCAAAAACCGTCGGTTTCTGAAACTTGCGCCCGATGCCCTGGCGTGCGATCGCGATGGGATCGAGGGTCGTTAAGTCCACCGACTGATCGTAAAGCGCCCTGCCGCTCTGCGGCCGGGTTTTACCGGTGATTACGTCCATCAGAGTAGTTTTCCCGGCGCCGTTCGGCCCGATCACGCAGCGTAGCTCGCCGACGCCAATCTGCAGCGACAGGTTGGTCAGCGCCTGAAAACCGTCAAAGTTGACGTTAATCTCTTCCAGCTGCAGCACCGGATCGGTCTGCTCGCGAAAACGGTCCGTCGGAAGCTGGCGGGTGAAGAGCTCCTCATCCGGTTGCATCAGCGATCTCCTCTACGCAGCAGGCCAATGACCCCACGCGGTAAAAATAGCGTCACGATAATAAAAATCAGCCCGAGAAAGAGCTGCCAGTACTCTGGCATCGCCACGGTACAATAGCTTTTCGCGCCGTTGACCAGACCTGCGCCGAGCACCGGACCGATTAAGGTTCCGCGCCCGCCGAGCGCCACCCAGATCGCCGCTTCAATAGAGTTAGTTGGCGACATTTCGCTGGGGTTGATGATCCCGACCTGCGGCACGTACAGCGCCCCCGCCAGGCCGCACAGTACGGCTGAAAGCGTCCATACCAGCAGCTTAAAGCCGCGCGGATCGTAACCGCAGAACATCAGGCGGTTTTCCGCATCCCGCACCGCCGTCAGCACGCGGCCAAATTTACTCTGCGCCAGCAGATAGCCAATCCACAGGGTGAGCAGCAGCAGCAACACCGTCGCCATAAACAACGTCGCCCGGGTGCTGATGGCGGTGACGGAGAAACCGAGCAGCGTGGTAAAGCCGGTAAAACCGTTGTTCCCGCCAAAGCCGGTTTCGTTACGGAAAAACAGCAGCATCCCGGCGTAGGTCAGCGCCTGGGTCATGATCGAAAAATAGACGCCTTTGATTTTTGAGCGAAAGGCAAACCAGCCGAACACCAGGGCCAGCAAACCGGGCACCAGCACCACCAGCAGCATGGCCCAGGCGAAATGCTGGGTGCCCCACCAGAACCACGGCAGTTCGCTCCACGATAAAAACGACATAAAGGCCGGTAATCCGTCGCCCGCCGCCTGGCGCATCAGGTACATGCCCATGGCGTAGCCGCCGAGGGCAAAAAAGATCCCGTGGCCGAGCGAGAGCATCCCGGCATAGCCCCAGACCAAATCCAGCGCCACGGCGACAATGGCGTAGCAGAGGATCTTGCCGGTCAGCGTCAGCAGCCAGGTGGAGACCGCCAGCGGATGCGTGGCCGGCAGCAGCGCCAGAAACGGCATACTCAACAGCCCCAGCAGCAGCACGACGCCGAGCCAGCGTAGCGGGCGCGGCGCTTTACGCGCCAGCGTTAAGGTAATAGGTTGGCTCATCAGTCAATAACCCTCCCTTTGAGGGCGAACAGTCCCTGGGGACGTTTCTGGATAAACAGGATAATCAAGACCAGGATCAGGATTTTGCCCAGCACGGCCCCCATCTGCGGTTCAAGGATTTTGTTAAAGATGCCAAGACCGAATGCCGCTGCCACGCTGCCGGCCAGCTGCCCAACGCCGCCGAGCACCACCACGAGGAAGGAGTCGATAATATAGCCCTGGCCCAGCTCCGGCCCAACGTTGCCGAGCTGCGACAGCGCGACGCCGCCCAGCCCGGCAATCCCCGATCCGAGGCCAAACGCCAGCATATCGACGCGCCCGGTCGGCACGCCGCAGCAGGCCGCCATCGCGCGGTTTTGCGTCACCGCCCGCACGTTCATCCCCAGCCGGGTCTTGTTCAGCGTCAGCCAGGTGAAGAGCAGCACCAGTAGCACAAAGGCCAGCACCGCCAGACGGTTCCACGGCAGGATGAGATTCGGCAGAACCTGCACGCCGCCGGAGAGCCACGCCGGATTGGCGACTTCAACGTTCTGCGCGCCGAACAGCATTCGCACCAGTTGGATGAGCATCAGGCTGATGCCCCACGTGGCGAGTAGCGTCTCCAGCGGGCGCCCGTAGAGATGGCGGATCACGGTGCGTTCCAGCGCCATACCAATACCGCCGGTGATCAGGAATGCCACCGGCAGCGCAATCAGCGGATAGAAGGCCAGCCACTGCGGAGCCAGCTGCGCCAGCGCCTGCTGCACCAGCCAGCAGCTGTAGGCGCCAATCATCAGCATCTCACCGTGGGCCATATTGATCACCCCCAGCAGACCGTAGGTGATGGCCAGGCCGAGCGCGGCGAGCAGCAGGACCGAGCCGAGGGACAGGCCCATAAAAGCCTGGCCGAGAAGATCGCCCAGCAGCAGGCGATGCTGGATTTTGCTCAGGCTCTCCTGGGCCGCCGCGCGAATCGCCGGGTCTGGCTCATGTTGCGCATCGGTATATGGCGTCAACAGCGCCTGGGTTTCCGGGTCGCCGGAGTGGCCGAGCAGCGCGATGGCCGCCAGCCTCTGCGCGGGCTGCGGGCTGGCAAGCTGTAAACGGGCCAGCGCAATTTCCAGCTGCGATTTCACCGCGCCGTCGCTTTCCGCCGTCAGACGCTGCTGAAGCAGACCCGCCATCTCGGGCGTCGCTTCGCGCTGCAGGGTTTTCACCGCCGCCGCCCTTTCTGTGACGTTGTCACTTACCAGTAAATGCGTCGCCAGCGCGCCTGCCGCCAGGTTACGCAGGCGGTTGGTCAGGCGTACCGGTTTTGTCCCCCCCTCGGGCGCCGCAACCGCGCCCAGCGCCAGCAGCGTTTCCCCCTGCTTGCTGAACGCATGACCGCCGCTGTCCGATTGTAATGTTTCGCTCTTCAGCGCCCGCAGCAGCGGTAAACGCGAGGCTTCGGGCGCGGCGGCCCACCGTTCAAGCAGCTGAGCCTGCTGGCTGCGATTGGCCGCCACAAAATCGTCGGCGTCCGCTGCCTGCGCCCGCCACGGTAGCAATACCATGAGCAGCGCGAAGTAACACATGAGGCGCAATGCGTTCATGGTCGTTCTCCTTTTCGGGGAAATCCGGGCTTTGGGCCCGGAGGACTGAGTCAATCATCCCGGCGCAGCGCCGGGGTCTGGCGCTTAGTTGCTGGCGGTTTTCACCGGGTGATCCGGCTTTTTGTCATTACCGGCAATCCACGGGCTCCACGGCTGGGCGCGTACCGGTTCTTCGGTCTGCCAGACCACGTTAAACTGGCCGTTGCTTTCGATTTCGCCGATCATCACCGGTTTATGCAGATGGTGGTTGGTGGCATCCATGGTCAGGGTAAAGCCTGACGGCGCCTTAAAGGTTTGCCCGGCCATCGCTTCGCGCACTTTGTCCACATCGGTGGTGCCCGCTTTGGTCACCGCCTGCGCCCACATGTGCAGGCCAACCCACGTCGCTTCCATCGGATCATTGGTTACGACGGTATCGGCGTTCGGCAGCTTGTGGGCTTTGGCGTACGCGCGATAATCGGCGACAAACTGTTTGTTGGTTGGGTTATCAACGGATTCAAAGTAGTTCCACGCCGCGAGGTTGCCCACCAGCGGTTTGGTATCAATGCCGCGTAGCTCCTCCTCGCCCACGGAAAAAGCCACCACCGGCACGTCTGTCGCTTTCAGGCCCTGGTTGGCCAGCTCTTTATAGAACGGGACGTTGGAATCGCCATTGATGGTAGAAACCACCGCCGTTTTGCCGCCGGCGGAAAATTTCTTGATGTTGGCGACGATAGTCTGATAGTCGCTGTAGCCGAACGGGGTATAGACTTCTTCGATATCTTTATCCTGAATCCCTTTGGCATGCAGGAAAGCGCGGAGAATTTTGTTGGTGGTGCGCGGATAGACGTAGTCGGTACCCAGCAGGAAGAAGCGTTTCGCCCCGCCGCCGTCTTCGCTCAGCAGGTATTCCACCGCCGGAATTGCCTGCTGGTTTGGCGCCGCGCCGGTGTAGAACACGTTCGGCGACATCTCTTCGCCTTCGTACTGTACCGGGTAAAAGAGCAGACCGTTCAGCTCTTCAAACACCGGCAGAACCGATTTACGCGATACGGAGGTCCAGCAGCCGAACACCGCCGCCACCTTATCCTGGGTCAGCAGCTGCCGTGCTTTTTCGGCGAACAGCGGCCAGTTTGACGCCGGGTCCACCACGACAGGTTCCAGTTTTTTACCCAGCACGCCGCCTTTGGCGTTGATGTCGTCGATAGCCATCAGGGCAACATCTTTCAGCGGGGTTTCAGAAATCGCCATCGTCCCGGAAAGCGAGTGCATAATGCCGACTTTAATGGTGTCGGCGGCATAAACCTGCAGGGAGAAGCCCATGCTGATAACAGAGGCGGAGAGAGCAAAAGCTTTTAATAATGTACGACGCTGCATGTGTGTCACTCCTGAATAGCGCAAAGACAAAAAATGAATTAACGACTAACCGGAAGTGATAAGGCAAAAACAATGCCAGGTTGCGAAATAGCCTGAAAGCGCGGCGGAATATGGGGGAAATAAAAGGGAGTGCGCCGCGTTGCCTTAAAATAGTGCAACGCTGCGCTATGAAGAGATTACCAGACCTGTGCGGCGATGCCGGTAACCAGGCGGACTTTGTCCCACTGCTGGGCTTCCGTCAGGGAATTCCCCTCTTCGGTGGAGGCAAAGCCGCACTGCGGGCTGAGGCAGATCTGCGCCAGCGGGACGTACTGCGCCGCTTCCCGCAGGCGAGCCTTCACGCCTTCCGGGTTTTCCAGCTCGCCGTTTTTAGTGGTGATCAGCCCCAGCACCACCTGCTGATGGCCGGGACGAATATAGCGCAGCGGCGCGAAGTCGCCGGAGCGGTCGTTATCATATTCGAGGAAAAACGCGTCGATGTTAACGCCGCCGAACAGCACTTCGGCTACCGGCTCGTAGCCGCCCTCGGAGATCCAGGTCGAGCGGAAGTTACCGCGACACACGTGCAGGCCAACGGTCAGATCCTCCGGCTTCCCTTCCAGTGCCTTATTCAGGACGCGGGCATAAATGCGCGCCAGTTCATCCGGATCTTCGCCGCGATCGCGAACCTGCTGACGCTGTTCATCAGAGCACAGGTAGGCCCAGACGGTGTCATCGAGCTGTAAATAGCGGCAGCCCGCATCGTAGAAGGCGCGAATGGCGTCGCGCCAGGTGGTCGCCAGGTCATCGAAATAGTCGGCGAGGTCCGGATATACCGTCGCGTCGATATCTTTGCGCCCGCCGCGGAAGTGAAGCACGCTCGGGCTGGGAATGGTCATTTTCGGCTGCGCGCTGCCGCTGACGCTCTTCAGATAGCGAAAATCTTCCAGCATCGGGTGATCGCCGAAGGCCAGTTTACCGGTGACGCGAACCCCGTGCGCTTTGGTCTGTACCCCGTTGAACTGGATACCTTTTTCTGAATCGTAGCGCTCAACGCCCTGTAAACCGTCAAAGAAATCAAAGTGCCACCACGCGCGGCGAAACTCACCGTCGGTCACCACGTGCAGCCCGCACTCGCACTGCTGCTGCACCAGATGGCGAATCGCCTCATTTTCTATCTGCCGCAGCTGCTGCGCGTCAATGGCGCCTGCGGCCAGCTGCTGGCGGGCCTGTTTGATGGCGTCCGGACGTAAAAAGCTGCCGACGATATCTGCGCGGAACGGGGTCTGATGACGTTGCATGGTGTCTCCTTAGCGGCGGGCAAGGTTAGTTGCCCACCGTGATAGTTCATTATTTGAATTTTTAGACTTCTGGATGGCTATATGTCCAGATACTGGCATGCTGAGGATTCATCGGCAAACGACAATATTTCATGGCACATGAAATAAATTCATTTTGCGAAGGGCAAGCCTTCATCTTCCCAGCCGGTCAGGCCGCCGAGCATCATTTTGACCGGACGCCCCAGTAGCGCCAGCTTCATGGCGGCGACGTCCGCCCCGTTGCAGTGCGGCCCGGCGCAGTAGACCACAAACAGCGTCTCCTGAGGCCATTGCGCCATTCTGGCTTCATCTATCTGGCGGTGCGGTAAATGCAGGGCGCCCGGGAGGTGCCGACGGGCAAAGGTTTCCTCACTGCCGACGACATGTAGCAGAACAAAATCTACGTCTCCTTCGCGCATCGCGCTGTAGACATCGGCGCAGTCGGTCTCGAGGCTTAGCTTATGACGAAACCAGGCGGCAGCGTCGGTAGAACTGGCGGGGGCAATCGCGGTTACAACACTCATGGCATCTTCTCCTTGTCTGTGATACCACTACTTTAATTAACCGCCTGCGCGACATCTGCCGAGAACCATGACTGAAAACGCTGAAATCATGACAATTCCATCCGTGACATTGTCACATCATCGGGTTGTTGCTCTGGCCTACGATGGCCTGTGTACCTTTGAATTTGGCGTCGCCGTCGAGATCTTTGGCCTGCCGCGCCCTGAGATGGGCGAGCGCTGGTATCGTTTTGCCGTGGCCGCCGTCGACGAAGGCGAGCTGCGGGCGACCGGCGGGATTCGGCTGATGACCGACGGCGGCATGGCGCTGTTAGGCGAAGCGGACACCATCGTGGTGCCGGGCTGGCGCGGTATCGACTCCCCCGTGCCGCCGCGGCTGTGCGAAGCGCTGGTCGCCGCCCATGCGCGAGGCTGCCGGATCATTTCTATCTGTTCCGGGGTTTTCGTTCTGGCCGCCGCCGGGTTGCTGAACGGCCGCCAGGCGACCACCCACTGGCGCTATACCGACCAGCTGCGGGCGCGGTTTCCGCAGATTGAAGTGGTCGATGACGTGCTGTACGTCGGCGCAGAAGGCGTAATGACCTCGGCAGGCAGCGCCGCGGGTATCGATTTATGTTTGCACCTGGTGCGCGAGGACTTTGGCCTCGACGCGGCGAATCTTGTCGCCCGACGCCTGGTGGTTTCCCCCCATCGCGACGGCGGGCAGGCGCAGCAGATTGTTCGCCCGGTGGCTAAAGCGCGGGAGAGTCTGCGGCTGGGGCAATTATTTGATTTTCTACATCAGAATCTCGCCGCTAGCCACACCGTGGCATCTCTGGCGGCAAGAGCCGGCATGGGCCCCAGGACGTTTTTGCGCCGTTTCGAAGACGCCACCGGCAAAACCCCTGCCCGCTGGCTGCTTGACGAGCGCCTGCAGCGCGCCACGCAGCATTTAACCCACAGCCGGCTGAGCGTTGAACAGATTGCCGAGCTTTGCGGTTTTTCTAACGCCAGCACCCTGCGCCACCACTTTCGCCAGCAGTTTGGTCTTAGCCCGTTGCAGTACAGAAAAAGCGTGCTGGGTGACAGAAAAAGATAGTATGCATGAGCAAGGACGTAGCCTCACACATGCGACTCAGAGAGCAAAAAATCGAGCAGATACTCAAACAACTAAACGCACTATTACTTAGTTTTTCTTCAGCGTATCTCTTGCTTCGATCAGAATATTTATAAGATCATCAAGCGGCATCTTCGCTACAAAACCATACTTCTTGTCTGATCCAAAAAGCTCAACTTCAAGATTGTCAAGACCACGATCCTGATTGATTTCAACAATACGCTCACGGTCTAACTGTATTTCAAGAGTGAGCTCTTCATATTCGATAGGACTGGAGAAAAATATCTCTAATTTTTTCTTATTCATGATTACACCTTTGGATCTAACACAGTGTTAAATGACCCGTCAGAATTAAATCTAATACCTTTTCCATTTGGTAACCGATACTCCACTGCGCCGCCGGATAGGCTTTTTCGTACAACACTTTTATCATTAAGAACATCTCTGATAAAGCCCTCTGCAGCAATATTTTTTTGCTGTACGTTACCCTTTAATGGCTCAAAAGTCCCCCCAGGCCGACCTGCGTGCTTTTCCCATGCTCTGGCTGCCGCTGATAAACCCTGTCCGTTTATTGGCTTATTTGCTGCATCTATAAGCTTTTGTGTTCCCCCCTTGCGGGACAAAGCAGTAACTTCATATATATAATTACTAACAACTGGTTTAAGTAACTTACCAGCACCATATCCTAATCCCAAAAACAAAGCATCAGGGAGAGATTCATTAGCCCATAATTTCAGCCCGCATCCCGCACCAGACTCCCAACCGCATGTATCAAATTTCTTATAAGCATTCTGCCCCATAAGCTCATACTCACGGGATATATCAAACCCTATTTGACGCCCCAGCATGTCATAACCTGAAGCACTTGATATTCCGTTAAGCATATCATCAATACAAATCGCATTACCGGCTTCCCTACAGCCGTCAAATTTATTCTCATTTTGGGCTGATAATTGTGCCATTTCCTTGCGCACATCGATTTCACAACCATTATTTCCCCTACAGTCAGCCAGTTTTTTCGCCATCCTTGCAGGCTCATCGTGCATCAAAAAATTATATCGCAGGACGCTTTCTGCGGCATTAGCCCCACTATTGGCGCCGCCGGATGAGTTTGTTACAGCAGCCCCTGTGATTGCTCCAATAATCCTACCGGCAGACTGAATCTGATTATTCCGCGTAGCGGGTTCAACGAATATTTCACCGAGGGTAATTGCTGCCAGCTCCGCCGCTAACGCTCCGGCAGCGGCCCCTTTCCCGTCACCACGACCAATTTCAGCGCTGATACCGGCAACCACCGCATGACTCAGCGACTTGCCCGGTATACCCAGAACCTCGCCGTTATCGCCAATCAGCCCGGCCCCTTCGGCATTAATCTGGTTGCCAATATTCGCCAGCAGGGCATTAGTCAGGTTATCCTTAAAACTGCCGCCATTGATGGCGGTGTTCAGGCCTGAGCTGATAACCGACTGGCCGGCCACGCGCTGGACGATTTTTCCCCATCCCTCGTTTTTGACCAGCGCCGGTAACCGGGCCTTGTCGGGCGGAACATCAATATTCATGACCTTATCAAAGCCCGCCAGCGCGCCCCCGATAACCATAGAGGTGGCCAGCGATTTGACCGAACTGCTGCTTCCCAGCGCCGACAGCGTTTTTGACAGATTTCCCTGATTTTCCACCAGTGCCACGGCGGCCTGTGCAGCCAGCGAAGACATCCCGGCTGTAACCGCGCCGGTCGTTACTGCGCCACCACCCACGGTGGAAGTTACTGAAGATGCAACTGTCGCCGCCAGTGAACTGCCTGCGGTGGCCGCAGCTGCTGCGATAGCGATTACTGCCGCCACTGCCGGATTCAGGCTCTGACTTTTATAATTCCAGCTGTCGTAAGCATCTTTAACCGTATTCCACTGAACATCGCTGCGTGAATTCAGTCCCTTCAGCCACTCTGTACCGGGTAACGCCGCCAGAGCAGTAATCGCGCCCTGCAAAGCCTGACCATTTTTCGCTTTGATATCGGCACTGATGCCGCTGGCCGCGTTGACCGTCAATTTTCTGCCAGCATAAACAGACGGAAGCACCCATTTACCTTCGCTGTAGCCTTTATTTGCCTGTTTGATATAGAAGCCTTTCGAGGTGCTGACAGTATGCTCGAAAGTGGTGTTTTTCACGGCCAGGAAATTAACTTTGCCGTTGGTACTGGTCAGCGTGGCGTTCTTTTTTGCCTCGATTTTACTGGCTTCATAGGTACTGTCATCGCGACTCAGCAGGCTGAGATTGCCTCCCGCAATAAACTCCGTCACCCGGTTGGTGGTGGTGTGTTTCGTTTGTTTGACGGTGGTTTTCTTACCCCACCACTTTCTCTTCGTGGTTTGACGTTCGTAATGACTGGACTCTTCCATCGCCTGGGCATAGAGCCAGCCACCTTTTGCTGCAACATCCATCGCCCCTTTTGCCAGTAAACGCGATGCCTGAAAAAGAATGCTGCCACCCGAGATAACCGTCAGTGCTCCACCTGAATTCAGCGTGACGCCTGTCTGGCTAACGCTTTCCGTCCAGCTGTTCCCGGACTCACGGTATACCGTCCCCCGGGCGGACTGAAACTGCATATTCCCGCCGGATGTCAGCGTGATGTTACCGTCAGAGGTCAGCGTACTGCCGTCAGCCTGGATACCCCCGTTTGCCGCCAGAGTCAGGCTTTTCGCACCGTGCAGGCGGGTCAGTACGTTGAGTTCATCCCTGTTATTGTCATTACTGCTGTCCGTTACGCCATATCCGTATGCGCCCAGCCAGAGAAGTTTCCCTGCCTGCAGCGTCGCGGTTTTCCCGGCGACAATATGAGCGCCCTGCACGCCGATATCTGCCGCTGAGCTGATGAGCAGATTACTTCCTGCTTTCAGGTTGCTGCGTAATTCAGGTATCCGGCTGTCCGGAAAAAACTCACTGTAGAGGTCACTCAGGCTCCGCATGTTCAGGTCAGTATTGGCAGCCGATGAGAGGCTGATATTCCCGCCGGCTTCGAGCCCTGCACCATACAGAGACAGACGCCGGCCGCTCAGGGTGATATCACCCGAAGCACGCAGCGGCTCTCCCGGTAACATCCGGTTAAACAGTTCCTGCTTGCGGGCGTAGGTCAGGACTGTGCCAGGTCGCCCGTGCCACAGCATGGCGTCATTTTTATCAAACGTGATATCCCCGTTCGCAACCAGAGAAATATTCTGGCTCAGAACAGGAAAACGCGTGTTCCTGAGCAGAATATTGCCACCTGCGGTGAGTGATAAATCACGTGAAGCCTCCAGGCTTCCCAGCCAGCGTAGCCCGTCAGAATGAAAAAAGTTGGGCCACTCGCTGGTATGAGAGGTGACGTCACCGCCGCGACTGACCAGGGTAATGTTCTGTCCTTTGAGCTCACTCTGCCAGGATTCAACACTTACGCCCGCCAGAACCGAGATATCTTTTCCGGCCGTCATCAGCGCCAGCGCCATTTTTGTGCCACGGTCTGACTGTAAGGTAATATCCCCTGAGGCCTTCATCACATCGGTGGTAACAATGCTTCCGGCGCGCAGCAGGATATTTTTTGCCGTCATCGTGTCCGGCCGGGCCATCACATCCGAATATTGAACATTCGTGACGTAGGGCTCTTTACTCTCAATACGTACAGAAAAATCCGCCACCAGGTTCCCACCAGCAGAGAGTATTGCGGGCGAGATCGTCGGATTTTTCCAGCTATTGATCTCGCCTGTTTTCTGGAACGTATAAGTTTTATTTTGTTTCCCGGCAATAGTTAACTGACTTTCAGGAACCGCAGGTGACGCAGTATTAGATGGACGATACGCCGTATTATAGGAGGACCAGGTATCCCTGGTACCGGTGATTCCACTGATATGATTAAACGTTTTTCCAGTGAGAATCAGATCTTGATTTGCTTTTATAAGACTTTCGTTATTAGTCAGATGAGTGGTATTGAGATAAGCATTTCTGCCAGCCTGAATGGAGGCTGCGGACGATGTAGCGGTTCGCCGATATTCTTTTCTGGCGGTATTGACCAGGTCCGACTGGTTAAAATTAGCAGTACCAAACCATTTGCCGCCTAATGTCGCATCCCAGTAAATCACATCAGCCAGGGTAATGTTTCCTGAAGCATGCCTGATAGCACTGATAGTACGGTATTGTGGAAGATTAACAAATGCTGTTGAATTGGGACTGATATCTTTCCATTCGTAAGTCAGTACATCACGAATGTTATTTAGCGTTTCTGAACGTATTATCAGGTCGCCCGTATTGGTCTGAATGCGAGCCGACCGATTCTCCACAAGTGTGGCTTTGTTACCCTGGGCATCCTTCTGTACCCACAGATTTTTGTGGCTGTGTAATGACGCACCGTTTCCCGTGTTGCGCACCGTTGACGCAAATACCCGCATATCCCCGTGGGCAGTGGTGCTGCTCCGGTTATCCACTGTGGTCGCCGCCAGCGTCATATCACGTTCAGCGCGCACGCTGAACCCGGCTGGCGTGACGATATCCCGCCCGCTGACGTTCAGGTCAGTCTGCGCCTTAACGTTACTGAGGGTGATTTTTCCGGCCGTCGTCAGGGAAATGTCCCGCTGAGTGGATGTCACATTGCTCAGGTTGACGCCGACCCCGGCTTCGGTGGCGACCAGGCGGATTTTACCGGCATACATGCCGCCAAGCGCCTTTGTATCGACAGCAAGCTGAGGCTTTGCACCCTCACCAGCAATGGGTTTTACCGTGCCATCCTTAAAGCTGACCCGGTTCGCTCCCTGAGTCAAGGTGAGGGTTTTCGCGTTAATTTTGCCGTTCAGTTCAGTGGCCCGGCTGATGACATCAACATATTCAGCACCGGCCCCATCCAGGCCGTTACCGCCGATAATCACCGCACCTTTTTTGACTTCAAGGGCATCGAGCGCCCCTTGTTTATCAAACTGCGGTTTGCCCGTCGTCAGAGTGACTGACGGGGTATTGATGAAACCACATCCGTCACAGGTGATGCCATTCGGGTTGGCAATCATCACGCCGGCTTTATTGCCGAAGACTTCCAGCCTGCCTTTCAGTTCAGAACGGTTGCCGCTGGTCACCTCGTTAATAATCAGTTCGGCCGGTTTACCTTTGAGTCTGGCATTGCCGTTGTCGATGGTGACGCCGAGCTGTGTTTTCCCGCCCTGCGTGGCGTTATTCAGCACCGCGCCCGGCATTCCCACGTTAAAATCCTGGTAGGTGTTGTGCGATATACCGGCCGCGTTGGGCGTGGCGATATTCACCACCGGGACATTACCGGGTTTCATCGCGACCTGAGTGTTGCCATTCGCGGCAGTGATACCCGCGGCAATAGCGGGATGCAGAGGCTGAACGGCGGTGAGGTATATCAGCAGCCAGCTGGCCCCACGGGCCAGCGGATGTGCGAGTTTATCCATGTCAGAACATCCTGTATTAAGGAGCCGTCATAGCCCCTGCTGTGTGCCGGCAGTTAAAGTGAAACGGTGGCCTGCCAGTAAACCACGTGTTTATCCGGAGTGAGTCTGTCGGGGTACGACAGCGGCACCCCCAGCGTCAGGGACTGGCTGAACCAGCGGCCAGCCAGCTCCAGTCCGACGGAAGCCCCTGTCAGCGTTCCGCCGTCGGTTATCCCTTCCTGGCGCATGACATGCCCGGTATCCAGTGCACCCGTTGCTGAGAATGCCCCCACGCCCGGCACCGTCATCCATTGCCATGCCAGTTCATTGCGCCAGTAGCTGCCGCGGTTACCGCTGAGATACTGCTCTTTAAACCCCCTGACCGAATACTGCCCTCCGACGGACAGTTGCTCACTGGCATAAAGTCTGTCAGGCGTGGTCTGCCCCCAGGCTGAGGTCAGCCAGTACACAGAGGATGTCATGGGGTAAAACCAGCTTGCGCTAACGCTGAAGCGCCGGAATTCGCTGCGGGGCAGGCCGGGATGCGCCGGGTCATCCCGTGTCGCGCCGGCGAACGGGACGCCGTGAGAAAGGGACGGACCCAGCGTGAGATAGCCTCCACCGATACTCCGGCTGTAGCTCAGTCCGGCAGTCACGCTGCTGAGCGTCGGGCTGCTGACGTCAAGACGTACGCCGCCCAGCCGGTTTTCGGTTTTCCGGCGGGATAAGGCGACATCCAGCGCCAGACGTTGCTTACCGTCACGCAGTAGCGTCCGGCTGGCGGCCAGCCGCTGTGACTGCACGGTGCCTTCATAGCGCCAGCGCTGCGGGGCTCCACTAACAGAAAGCGTCTGATAAAAATCGGACCACGCATATTGCGCGCTGAACAACCAGTACCCGTAAGGAACCGAAACGCCGGCCTGAATATTACGGCTGCGTCTGTCATGGTGAAACTCACTGTCCCTGCCTGCGGCCAGCGTCCACTGGTCCGCCAGTCTCAGCGGATTGTCTGCTGTCAGACGGGCATTCAGCTGTCCGCTGCCGGTACTTTTCTGCCCGCTGTTATCTGCGCCCACATCAAGACTGACGGGAAAACGCTGGCTGACCGGTACCAGCGTTACCCAGGAAAAACCTTCCCGGCTCCCCGGCAGAATATCTACGGTCAGTGGACGTGAGTTCAGGCGGTTAAGCTGCTCCAGACCCTGTTCAGCGTCACGGAGATTGAGTACCCGGCCCTCCGCCCGGGGAAAAGCCATCCTGATGGCATTTTCCTCATGCCCCTCCAGCGTGACGGCTTCCACCTTCCCTTCTGTGACGGCAATGACCAGCGTTCCTCCGGAAATATCCTGTTCCGGTAGCCAGGCGCGTGAAGTGATGAATCCCCGGGAAAGGTAGTCCTGGGTGACATCCCGCACCCGCTCCCGGATATCCGGGAGCGTCATACAGCTCTGTACCGGGATGGTCGTCAGTTTTCGCACGGCAGAGCGCGGGAGCACTGTGACGTTCTCCAGCCGGATATACCGGAGCTGAAAACACTGACCGTCTGGTTCTGAAGGGGGTGCTTCCGGGAGAGAGGGCGCGGATGTGGAATGGCGGAGCATATCGCGCTGCTGTTGCGTCTGTTCCAGCAATGCCTTTTGTTGTTGCTCAATGGCATTCTGGTCCGCAGGACTCAGGGGCGCTGCCGGGAGGGCTGTTGCAGTGAGGCTGCCCAGCAGAATCCCATACCTGGGAAATGACACACACGACATCAAAAACTCCGTTTTCTGAAATATTGTGAAATCAAATGTAATGATTTGTAATCTGATGTCCATTTGATTTTCACATTTATTCGATATTTGCGCCGAAAATTCAGCCTCCATGATGTGAAATTAACCTTCACCTTAAATACAAAATATTGCTCGATAGATCTTATGCATGCGACAAGCAGCGGATTTTTCACGCCGCCAGGGTACATGGTTGGGTTATCTTTATTTGTTGATAGCGGGTTTGAATGAAAAAACGAGGTGACAAAAAGCAGCCGTATTGCATTCGCAGGAAAAACGACACGCTGATTCAAAGGAATGACATAATTTCTACTGCAGGGCGCTGCCTGTCAGGATGAGAAGATTTCCCTCTGCATATGTTGCTGATATGATGGTTTAATGTAAAACGGAGGCGATATATGGGTGCGGATCAGGTAGTTACGTTATTTAAGTATAAGCAATGGATAGACGCAGAAACGTTACAAGCAATAAAACGTGTTGATACCTCGGTTTATGCCCATAAACACCATCTTATGCTCAGACTCATGAATCATATTTATGTGGTGGATATGATTTTCAGGGCTAATATTAGCGGGCAAAAACACGGTTACACAGCGCTTAATACGCCAGAGACACCGTCTGCTGATGAACTTTTGTCAAAGATGACCGAATGTACAGACTGGAATATTCAATATGTGAGCACCATGAGCGCCGTTGATTTTTCGCATAGTATAGAATTCCGCTTTGTCGATGGCGGGAAGGGTGAAATGAAAGCACTGGATATGCTCAATCATGTACTTTTTCATGGTACGTATCATCGCGGCGCTGTCGGTTGGTTGCTTTCTGAATGTGGCGTGACCCCGCCTAAGGATGTATTAACCGTGTTTCTCAGAGATCATAATCACTAGCAGCAGGCAGTAAGGACCATCTGGATTTCATATCCAAATGGTCCTTTCGGAGCCAACGATCGTGTCCGCATCGGCTAATGCCGATCGCAGGCTGGTTCTTGATAAGCTATGTTATGTTTTAAAAACACGGACAAGGAACGGCACATGCACATCAATACCAAAATGAGGATTGCGGCCCTTTTATACCTTATGGCCGCGTACGCCGTTGCCCTGCCGGCGCTTGCGCTGTTTACAGATCTGGTGATAAACGGTGGCATTATTGATATGTGGAAAAGCGCGTATTCATTTGTCGACCTGCTTGTCCGGCGTAAAACGCTTTATCTGCAGTTTGCCGGGCTGGGCGCTATTCTGGGCTTTATCTACTGGCTGTTTTTCTTTAGAAAATACCGCCATTACGATCCACTGGATAAATATTTTAAGTAACTAGCGACGCTGCGTATGAGTATTTCCCTGCCGATAACCGCTCCGTGAGATATTAAAGCAGAGCCAGCAGCAGCGCCGCTGCCGCTGTTGCATTCGCTAGACATCTGCCAGCAACGGCGATGCTTTCCTGCCCTTTGCCAGCGGGCTATTTTCCCTGGAGCTCCCTGCGGATAATCTCCGCCCCGGCGCTTAACGCCTGCAGTTTACCTGCAGCAACCCGGCGAGATAACGGCGCCATGCCGCAGTTGGTTGACGGATAGAGTTTATCAGCTTCCACAAACTGGAGCGCTTTGCGTAAAGTCGCGGCCACCTCTTCCGGCGTTTCAATGGTATTGGTTGCCACATCTATGGCTCCAACCATGACTTTTTTACCGCGAATCAGCTCGAGCAGATCCATAGGCACCCGCGAGTTATGGCACTCCAGTGAGATAATATCGATGTTGGATGTTTGCAGCTTAGGGAACGCTTCTTCATATTGGCGCCACTCGGTTCCCAACGTTTTTTTCCAGTCGGTATTGGCCTTGATGCCGTATCCATAGCAGATATGGACCGCGGTTTCGCATTTAAGCCCTTCGATCGCTCTTTCTAACGCCGCGATGCCCCAATCATTGACCTCATCAAAAAACACATTAAAGGCTGGCTCATCAAACTGAATAATGTCGACGCCGGCGGCCTCCAGCTCTTTGGCTTCCTGGTTAAGTATCTTCGCAAATTCCCAGGCCAGTTTTTCGCGGCTTTTATAATGAGCGTCATAAAGCGTATCAATCATGGTCATGGGACCCGGCAGCGCCCATTTAATCGGTTGTTTGGTCAGCTGACGCAAAAAACGCGCATCTTCAACGAATACCGGTTTTTGTCGCTCAACGGCCCCTACCACGGTTGGTACGCTCGCGTCGTAGCGATTGCGGATTTTAACGACTTCGCGTTTTTCAAAATCAACGCCGCTGAGATGCTCGATAAACGTGGTGACAAAATGCTGACGCGTTTGCTCGCCATCGCTGACGAAATCGATACCGGCGCGCAGTTGGTCGAATAAGGACAAACTCAGCGCATCTTTTTTGCCGTCGATTAATTCCTGATCGTGTAATTTCCAGGCAGACCACAGTTTCTCCGGCTCAGCAAGCCAGGAGGGTTTCGGTAAGCTGCCAGCCGTTGAAGTTGGTAATAATTTTTTCATTATCGATAACCTTATCTATGCGATGTCTTAAAGAGCGTAATGAGCAGACCATTGCTGCAGAATATTTTTATACGGTTTAATAAAATGCTCTTCGGTATACTTCCCCTGCTCTACCGCCAGCTGGCTGCGCTCTTCACGGTCGTAAACAATTTTTGTTAACGAATGGTCCTGATGATGCAGATCGGGCTGGTAGCAGAGTCCTGCAGCAGAGTTCGCATTGTAAATCTCCGGGCGGTATATCTTCTGGAAAGTCTCCATCGTGCTGATGGTGCTAATCAGCTCAAGACTCGTATAATCGCTCAGCAAATCCCCCGAAAAATAAAATGCCAGAGGCGCGACGCTGTTTTTCGGCATAAAATAACGAACCTGCAGGCCCATTTTGCCAAAATATTGCTCAGTCAACGATGAGGCGGTAGGCCGGTATTCGAGGCCCAACACCGGGTGTTGATTTCCGGTCTGGTGATAGGTGTCTTTGCTGGAGACGCTAAGGCAGATGACCGGTGTTTTTTTGAAATTGGCCTTGTACTGCGCTGAATTGACGAAATCTTTAAATATATTGCCGTGTAAATCGCCAAACCCCTCGGGAATACTAAAACCTGCTCGCCCTTTATTATGTTCTAACAACACTACGCTAAAGTCGTAATCGCGAACGTACGAGGAGAAATTATTGCCGACAATACCGTCAATGCGTTTATCCGTCTTTTTGTCAATAATGCCGGTTTGCAATATTTCAATCACCGGAAAAGTATCGCCGGTGGCGTTGATCTTCATTTCGGCTGAAATAATTTCCAGCTCAACCGCGTAGCGATCGCCTTTGGGATTATCCCAATGCGCCAGGTTGTTGAAACGGTTGTTTATCATGGCTAACGTGTTGCGCAGATTCTCCCGGCGATTTTCCCCTCTGGCTAAATTAGCAAAGTTGGTTGTAATACGCGTATTTTCAGAGGGGTTATAGTTTTCATCAAACAAAGTGCGTTTAATAGTATAGGTAAATTGTTGATTCATCGCAGATGTGCATCCTAAGTTCTGAGAGAAAAACCGCAGTCCTTTCTGATGGTTGCAGGCTGGCGCACGCTTCCATAAGCGGTCTTCATCTTCATATTATCTATATCGAATACAGCATGTTATGCCAGAGTCATTAGATGAGTAAAAGCGAGTTAATTTCATTACAACATGAGCCATATTCATGGTCGGGCGTCAGACCATGCCGCAGCTTGATGGACAGAGATAGCCGCTCTTGCAAACGCGTTTGTCCTCCCGGCCAAACATCCTAAAATTTTCCGCTTCGCCCGCTACGCGTTGATGCTGAAGCAAGAAACATCAGAGGTCGGCCGGGCTTAACACAACTTCAAGTCTGCCGTCTTTCTTGTCAACAACCGCTCTCTTCATGCTCTCTTGCGCGCTGTCGGGCGCGATCGTTGGAGGAAAAATGGAAGAGGGAGCGGCGCGTTTTCATGCTTTATTTTGGTGATGTCTAAAACCTGACTATCGCTACTGATATTTTTTCTGGCATATTTATGTTCTATGGTTATTTCGGACTGTCAACGTCGAATATAGCCATCAACAACCCGCTCTAATTGATTGATTTGAGGGATACAATGAATAATGTCATTCTCAGCATAATTGCTAAAATTTCTGCCATGGATGCCGAAAGTAAGCAGCTTGCTGCCCAGGTCGAGGCGCAGTCTTTGCTCATTAGCGCTCTGATGCTTGCTATTGGCAAGGAAGGCGGCGTCGCGGAATTAGTTAGCAGCGTAACGAAAGCGATAAATTCAGTACTGGAATCATCTGAAGACGTTCTGAAGACGGACGCAGAACTGCTTCTGACCAAGTTTCAGGAACAAATAGCGCTCACGCAGTTGATAAACACCCACGAAGATGAAATCAGTCATGACGTGCTCGATGATTAACAAAGGTCAGTTTGTTATAGATTGAGAATAGGCATAGCTTGCAGTTAGGCATGAGCTTACCGGCCATCATCAACGCTTGGCCGGTTCAGCAAATACCGTTCAGCTTCAGAAAACAGGGATGATCCAGGTTGAATACTCCATTTCTACTCGCCTGCGCTGCTGCTGGAGGCAAACCGCTCAGTATATTAAGGCATATCAGACTTCACTTTTTTTCACAGGCCAGCGTATGTCACCGACGCCGTTGACTTTCGGCATGGCAAATAAAAAGCCCTGGAAACGTTTGATACCCGCAGATTCGAGCCAGCACCACTCCTCTATCCGCTCTATGCCTTCAGCAACCACGGCAATCTCAAGTTCACGGCAGCAGTTGATGATCGATCTTACCACCGCCTGTTTAGGGCCGCTCTGATGGATGTCGGTAATAATCTCGCGATCGATTTTAACTTTATCAGGCTGAATTTTTGTCAACAACGAGAGTCCAGCATAACCGGCGCCAAAATCATCAATTGCCAGCCCCATACCAGAGACGCGCAGTTTTTTTATCGCGCTGCTGAACTGGCTAAAACCGGAGATCATTTCATCTTCCGTCACCTCCACGATCACCTGTTCGGGTACCAGCCCCTGTTTTTTTATTTCCTGCAACAGGTATTCAATGGCGTCAGGAATAACAACCAGCGACATCGGAAGGATATTAATGGATATTTTATGGTCGCCAATATTGATTTCTTTCGCCAGGGCAAAGGCAACTGATTTCGCTTTGAGATCAACTTCATAACGTTGCTCTTGCGGAATCGAGGCAAAGAAATTAGCAGGACTGCCGCCCTCTTTATCACGAATAAGCGCTTCAAGCGAAGTGATATTCCCGGCCAACGGCTCGATAATGGGCTGGAAAGCAAACTGACAGCATTGACCGGCAAAAAACGATTCTTGCGGCACATGAAATGTATGTTTACGCGAATGAAGCGACCATTTGTCAGGCCGTAAAAAGGGTGACGGCGCGGCAACGCTTTTTTGACTGATAAAAGTATGGATAAATTTATAAACGCGCTCTTCGGTGGAAAGATAACCTTTCAGCTGGCTAAGCTGACGCACCTTTCTCAGGACGTCAGCGGTTTGCAGTTTATTCAGGTCAAAAAACATCATCCCTACGTTTTCAAAGCGCCGGCGCGGCGCGTAATCACGCATCAGCTCGACAACCTGAGAGTGGCGTTCGTCTTGCTTGATCTTGCTGAATAGCTGCTCAAGCACGCACTCATCGCCCTCAAGTATCTGAAGGTAAACATTATCTTTTAAAAGAAGTATGCCCGTAATCCCGCGTGCTGCGTTCTCAGCATTCGCTTTTTCAACCAGCAGTATGAGATCGGTTTCTTGTGTTAAATGCATCTGACTTCTGTAAATCAGAGTGGTCAGCATAATCCCATCCAGATGTTTGCCAGGAGAATGAGACTGTGTAACACAGTTTACCCTTTTAACCCAGGCTATCTGTCATCATTAACTGGGCCGGCTATAGCCGACTCAGGTTTGGTATATGCATTTTTTTAAGCGGTATTTGCTAGCCAACAAATCCCTGTTCCCGCATACGCGCTATCGTCTCTTCGCTGGCGCAAACCATGCCCGTCGCCAGCATTTCAAAACCGAAACGGCGATAGAAATCTATTTTATCCACCACCGAGTAGATAAAGATTTTGCCGTACGGCCGCAGCTCATCGCTGACCGCCCGCATCAGTTGCTGGCCGTATCCCTTACCCTGGCAGCGCGGGTGCACCGCGACATCCGCCAGATAGCTGCACCAGGTCAGGTCGCTAATTGCCCGGGCAACGGCAATGAGCTGACCGTTTTCATAGCCGAACCAGCAAAAGGTACTATGGCGAAACGCGCGTTCAACCAGCGCAACGTCCCGCTGATTAAGCCCTGCGGCGGCGATGGTCTCCGCCACCGTCAGCCAGTCAACCGAGTCAACGTGCTCTTTTCCTTTTAATATCATCATGACCTTGCCTTTACTCGCCGCTATTGGCTTTCAGCATAGCCGAATGGTGCTAAAAGAAGAGCATTCTGTCGCTTCATGCGCTACAGCATTTTATGCTGGGGCAGAAACTGTAGCCCCGGGAAACTTTTTGACACGCGGGCGACAAAACAGCGTATTTATGCTTTACCCAGCCGATTTAACGCGCAACCAGCAGAATTAAATAAAATAACGTCATTTCCCGTTGGCAAAAAAAGGCCAAAAAAAACCGCCATGTGACTGGCGGTGAATAAATGCTTGCATGGATAGATTGTGTTTTGCATTTTTACGTTCAGGGGATAAATCCCCTGAGTACGTTTGTTGAATAAGCTATCACACGCAACATCAATGAAAGCTAAACGGCCCGTTGCTTACAGCTTTTCCACCAGCGCTTTGAGCTGCGCAATGAGCTCGCCTTTCTCCCTCTCCTCATCTCCCGCATAGGGCCAGGTGGAATGACGGATAATCAGGTGCGTCGGCAGCAGCTCGCGAATTTTTATCTGCGGAGCGGCCATGAGCTGGATGAGCAGCTCTACCGCCCGCTTCCCGAGAACATTAAAATCCTGGGCGACGGTGGTCAGCGGCGGCTGGAAATAGAGGCTATCCGCCGTGTCGTCATAGCCGGTGACCGAGATAGCCTGGCTGCCGGTGCGGTTAAGCTGCGCCAGCGCGCTCAGTACACCAAGCGCCATCTGATCGTTAGCCACCACGATGGCGCTGATGCGCGGATGGTGATGCAGCAGCTCAAAAGTTTTGTGCCAGCCACTGGCGGCACTCCAGTCGCCAAATACCGTCACCGCATTACTGACCCCCAGCCGGTGCAGCGCCTCGCGCCAGCTGCTCAGGCGCATGCGCGCGGAGATCGAGCTTTCCGGCCCGGCGAGCAGGCCGAACTCGCGGTGCCCGGCGTCCCAGAGATGACGCACGCAGGCGCCGCAGCCGTCGCGGTGATCGAAACGCACGCTGCAAACGTCGGCCTCCGGCGAGACGTCAAGAAACAGACAGGCAATATCGGGATTCTCCGCCACCAGCCGCTCCGCGAGACTGCTTTCCAGCGGCAGGCTGATAATCGCGCCGCGAATATGCTGGGCGCGAAACTCATTGAGCCTGGCCTGCAGCGACGGATAATCGATCTGCACCGGCATCGCAATGGAAACTTCAAGCTGATGCAAACCCGCATAGCTTTTCACCGCCGCGGCGATTTGCGAAGGCGCATGCAGCGTTAGCGAGGCGGTAATCAGCCCAATCGACGGCGCGGATTTACCCGCCAGCAGCTGCGCAGAACGGTTCGGCACATAGCGCAGCGCCTGCATCGCGCGGATCACTTTATCGCGGGTTTTTTCAGACACCACGTCCGGATTATTCAGCACCCGGGAGACCGTCTGCTGGGATACCCCGGCCTCGCGGGCCACATCTTCTAGCGTTGCCGATCGACGCTGCATAGCGCGCTCCTTCCCTATTTTGAACCCTCAATGTCGCCCGCTAACATTTTATGTTTAAAGGACGACAAAAATCAGCCCTTTTCCCAGCTTTTCGTGATCGCCGGTGGGTTTCATTTTCGCCATTATTGCGGCCCTGACGAAAATAACTGATAACAAATTTACATTGTCTAGCGAATGACATTTTTCTCACTTATCCGTCAGGTATGCGTATGCAACAACACGACTCAATCTCCGCCGCAGGAGCGACATTTCATCAGGTTCTCGTCCGCGAAGACTGGCAAAACCAGACCATTACCCATCTCAACCGTTTACCGGCCCACCCGACGTTCGCCAGCTGGCGCGATCCCGACGCGGCGCGGGAAAACCGACCTTCGGCGTCTCGTCGCCGGCTTGACGGCCAGTGGCAGTTTTCCCTGGCCCGCAGCCCGTTTGCGGTGGATGCCCGCTGGCTGGAAGACGATCTGCCGGACAGCCGCAGTACGCCGGTGCCATCAAACTGGCAGATGCAAGGCTACGACGCCCCAATCTACACCAACGTTCGCTATCCAATCGATACTACGCCGCCGCGCGTGCCTGAGGAGAACCCGACCGGCTGCTACTCGCTGACGTTCAGCGTTGATGAGGACTGGCAGGCCAACGGCCAGACGCAGATAATCTTCGACGGCGTTAATTCAGCTTTTCATCTGTGGTGCAACGGTGAATGGGTCGGCTACTCGCAGGACAGTCGCCTGCCCGCGGCCTTCGATCTCTCGCCATTCCTTCAGCCCGGCGATAACCGCATCTGCGTCATGGTGATGCGCTGGAGCGCGGGAACCTGGCTTGAAGATCAGGACATGTGGCGCATGAGCGGGATCTTTCGCTCGGTCTGGCTGCTGAACAAACCGACCCTGCACCTCAGCGACGTTCAGCTCACGCCGCAGCTCGATGCGCTTTACCGCGATGCCGAACTGCTGGTGAACGTAAGCGTTGCCGCGCCGGTCGCGCAGTTGGAAGAGCTGACGGTGAAGGTTGAGCTGTGGGATGAGGATCGTCTGGTCGCCAGCCACCGCCAGCCGCCGGGTTCGCCGATTATCGATGAGCGCGGCAACTATGCCGAACGCGCGGCGATTCGTCTGCCGGTAGAAAAACCGGCGCTGTGGAGCGCGGAAACGCCAAACTGCTATCGGGCAGTCGTCTCCCTGTGGCGCGGCGATGAAACGATCGAGGCGGAAGCCTGGGATATCGGCTTTCGCCGCGTTGAAATCAAAAACGGCCTGCTGCTGCTGAACGGCAAACCGCTGCTGATCCGCGGCGTCAACCGCCACGAGCATCACCACCAGCGCGGCCAGGTGGTGACCGAAGAGGACATGGTGCAGGATATTCTGCTGATGAAGCAGAACAACTTCAACGCCGTGCGCTGCTCGCACTATCCAAACGCTCCGCGCTGGTATGAGCTGTGCAACCGCTATGGCCTGTACGTCGTTGACGAAGCCAATATTGAAACCCACGGCATGGTGCCGATGAATCGTCTTTCCGACGATCCGGCCTGGCTCCCGGCCTTCAGCGCCCGCGTCAGCCGCATGCTGCAAAGCAACCGCAACCACCCGTCGATTATTATCTGGTCGCTGGGAAATGAATCCGGCGGCGGCGGCAACCATGAAGCGATGTATCACTGGCTGAAGCGCAACGACCCCTCCCGCCCGGTGCAGTACGAAGGCGGCGGCGCCGACAGCACCACCACCGATATTATCTGCCCGATGTACGCCCGCGTTGAACGCGACCAGCTGATTCCGACGGTGCCAAAATGGGGGATCAAAAAGTGGATCAGTCTGCCGGGCGAGCAGCGACCGCTGATCCTCTGCGAATACGCCCACGCGATGGGCAACAGCCTCGGCAACTTTGCCGATTACTGGCAGGCCTTTCGCGACTATCCGCGCCTGCAGGGCGGGTTTATCTGGGACTGGGCGGATCAGGCCATCAGCAAAACCTTCGACGACGGCAGCGTTGGCTATGCCTACGGCGGTGATTTTGGCGATAAACCGAACGATCGCCAGTTCTGTATGAACGGACTGGTTTTCCCCGACCGTCGCCCGCACCCTTCATTAATTGAGGCCAAACACGCGCAGCAGTACTTCCAGTTTGCCCTGCTCGCGCAATCCCCGCTGCGGATCGGCGTCAGCAGCGAATATCTGTTCCGCGCCACCGATAACGAAGAGCTGCGCTGGCAGGTTCAGGCCGCCGGAGAAACCTTTGCCGAGGGGCAAGTGAAGCTTGAGCTTAGCCCTGAAGGCCAGAGCGAGCTGACGCTGTGCGAGGCGCTGGTGCTGCCCGCCGGCGCCGAAGAGATATGGCTAACGCTGGAGGTCGTCCAGCCGCAGGCCACCGCCTGGTCCGACGCCGGGCATCGCGTCGCCTGGCAGCAGTTCCCGATCGCCGCCCCGCTGGCGCTGCGTCGCCCTGCCCCTACCGGCACGGCGCCAGCGCTGGACGGCAACGACGCCGCCTGGACGGTGCGCAGCGGCGCGCAGCAGTGGACGGTCGACCGGGAAAGCGGCCTGTTAACCCGCTGGCAGGTGGACGGCGTGGAACAGCTGCTGACGCCGCTGCGCGATCAGTTTGTGCGCGCGCCGCTGGATAACGATATTGGCGTCAGTGAAGTGGAGCGTATCGACCCCAACGCCTGGGTCGAACGCTGGAAAAGCGCCGGGCTGTACGGCCTCAGGGCCCGCTGCGTAGCGTGCGACGCGCAGCGTCTGGCCCATGAAGTGGTTATCGATAGCCGCTGGCACTATCTGCGCGGCGACGAAGTGGTGATTGTCAGCCACTGGCGGATGACGTTTGATAGCGAAGGCAAGCTGCATCTGGCGGTCGATGGCGAACGCGCCGGCACTCTGCCGCCGCTGCCGCGCATCGGGCTGACGTTCCAGGTTCCCGACCAGCAGCAGCCGGTCAGCTGGCTGGGCTACGGCCCGCACGAGAACTATCCGGACCGCCGCACCAGCGCCTGTTTCTCCCGCTGGCAGCTGCCGCTGGAAGAGATGACCACCCCTTACATTTTCCCGACGGAAAACGGCCTGCGCTGCGATAGCAAGGCGCTGGACTGGGGGCGCTGGCACGTAGGGGGCGATTTCCACTTCTCCGTCCAGCCCTATAGCACCGCGCAGTTAATGGAGACCGACCACTGGCACCGGATGAAGCCAGAAAAAGGCGTCTGGATTGCGCTCGATGCTCAACACATGGGCATCGGCGGCGACGACTCCTGGACACCCAGCGTGCTGCAACAGTGGCTGCTGCTTGAAAGACAATGGCAGTATCAGTTAACGATTCACTTCCAATAATAATCGGGGGCGAAAGCCCCCAACCTGACAGGCATAATAATATGGAATATTCACAATGAAACTCTCTGAACTCGCGCCACGAGAACGGCATAACTTTATTTATTTCATGCTGTTCTTTTTCTTTTACTATTTCATTATGTCAGCCTACTTTCCTTTTTTTCCGGTGTGGCTGGCGGAAGTTAACCATTTAACCAAAACCGAGACGGGGATCGTCTTCTCCTCCATTTCGCTATTCGCCATCATTTTCCAGCCGGTATTTGGCCTGATTTCCGATAAGCTCGGCCTGCGCAAGCATCTGCTGTGGACGATTACGATTTTATTAATCCTGTTTGCCCCCTTCTTTATTTTTGTTTTCTCGCCATTGCTGCAGATGAATATCATCGCGGGCGCGCTGGTGGGCGGAGTATATCTGGGGATCGTTTTCTCCAGCGGCTCCGGGGCGGTAGAAGCCTATATTGAACGCGTCAGCCGCGCCAACCGTTTTGAATACGGTAAAGTGCGCGTCTCAGGCTGCGTCGGCTGGGCGCTGTGCGCCTCCATCACCGGTATTTTGTTTAGTATCGACCCCAATATTACCTTCTGGATCGCCTCCGGTTTCGCGCTGATCCTCGGCGTGCTGCTGTGGGTCTCAAAACCGGAGAGCAGCAATAGCGCTGAGGTTATTGACGCCCTGGGCGCCAACCGTCAGGCCTTCTCAATGCGTACCGCCGCCGAGCTTTTGCGGATGCCGCGCTTCTGGGGCTTTATTATATACGTGGTTGGCGTCGCCAGCGTCTATGACGTTTTCGACCAGCAGTTCGCCAACTTTTTTAAAGGCTTCTTCTCCAGCCCACAGCGCGGCACCGAAGTCTTTGGCTTCGTGACCACCGGTGGGGAATTACTCAATGCGCTGATCATGTTCTGCGCGCCGGCGATTATTAACCGAATTGGCGCCAAGAATGCCCTGTTAATTGCCGGGTTGATTATGTCAGTGCGAATTTTAGGCTCGTCTTTCGCCACCTCGGCGGTGGAAGTCATTATATTAAAAATGCTGCATATGTTTGAGATCCCGTTCCTGCTGGTCGGCACCTTTAAATATATCTCCTCGGCATTTAACCCAAAACTCTCGGCGACGCTGTTCCTGATCGGCTTTAATTTATCGAAGCAGCTTTCAGGCGTGGTGCTCTCGGCGTGGGTAGGACGGATGTATGACACCGTCGGCTTCCATCAGGCTTATCTGATCCTGGGCTGTATCACCCTGAGCTTTACCGTTATTTCGCTGTTTACCCTGAAAGGCAGCAAAACGCTGCTGCCGGCCACGGCATAACACCAGGCCGCCGGAAAGCCTCCGGCGGCGATTCGTTTCCGGGCCGGATTAGGCCCGTGCCGCTAGTCGGCGATCCGCGTTTCCCCGTCGCGATTTTCCAGCCCGTAAAGTCGTGCTTGCGCCATGGACGAAATTAGCTCCGCCAGCTCGGCGGAGTGGCTGGTCAACCAGATTTGGCTATAGCGCGAAGCTTCGACAATGAGCCGGGCCAGCGCGGGAAACATCTGGCGATGCAGGCTGTTTTCCGGCTCGTTAATGGCCAGAAATGCCGGAGGACGCGGGCTCAACAACGCCACCGCCAGGCACAGGAAGCGCAGGGTGCCGTCGGACATCTCCGCCGCCAGTAAAGGCCGCCAGACGCCGTTGCGGCGCATCTTTACCGAGAAACGCGAGTTTTCGTTTTCACAGTAGAAGGTGCACTCCGGAAAGGCTTCGCCGAGGATCTCATGCAGCAGCTCTTCGGCGCCGATTTCCACGATGGTCTGAAAGGCGGCGGCGAGGTTGTGTCCATCGCTGTCGAGCACCGGCGAGCGATAGCCGACCGTCGGATGGCGCAGCGGCGAGAGCCTGCCGATATTGAATTCGTGATAAAAGCGCCAGCGGCGCATGGTTTCCCTGACCCGCGAGACTTCCGGAAAGCGATGCGGCTCGCCCAACTGGCCAAAAATCGATTCGTTCTCGTAAATCGCGTCGGTAAAGGTGCTGCGCTCCCCGTTGACGTCGACCAGGAACGCGGCCTGATTTTTACGCTCCAGCACGCGCGATGACGGGCGTCGGGAAAATCCCGCCAGCCAGATCGACTCCTCTTTAACGATCGGATCCAGCTGAAACTGGGTGGGATAAGGCAGTTTTTCCGGAAAACCCACCTGCAGCTGGTAGTCAAACTCATCGGTCAGACAGCCAATCTGCAACCGTCGCGGAAAGCGGTCGGTCGGTGCGCTCGGCCCGCACCACATAATATTTTCCAGACCGCCCTCATCGCTGATATAGCCGGAGAACTTCCCGTCGGCGCAGGCGGTTAACAGGTGGATGGCTTTGTAGATATTGGATTTACCGCAGCCGTTGGGGCCAAAGACGATATTCAGCGCCCCGAGTTCCAGCTCAATATCCCTGACCGATCTGAAATTTTTTATCCGGATATGGTTAATCATAGATTCCCGAAACTGAGAAAAGCGTTTTGCGCTACGGTGTCGGAGGCACAAGAAAAACGAAATATGATCCGACCGGACGACAGATCGCCGCCCGGCACCGGCTCAACTGAAGAATTTTTTCATACCGCGGGTTAGCGCCACGCGTTTGAGTTTGTCCGTATCCTCATGGCTCTCGTTGAAAACGCCAAAAAAATAGCATTCATCATCAATGGTTTGCGACACGATCCTGTAGCTCAGCGGCTGGCCGGATTTCGCACCGTACTGCGCAGGGGTCACGGAAACCTCCGTCGCGTTATCGGCAACGCTAACCATCAGGCCGTCGCCCTTCCCTCCAACCAGCATCACCTTAATTAACGGGTGCACCATGTCCCTCCCGGGTTGAGGTCAATGATTAATTGTCGATGGCCTTGGGCTGGCAGTTGGCCGTTGAGCCGCTGTGGCCGGACTTGTCTTTAGCAGAGACCGGCTGAGCGCCCTCTTTGCCCACAACGGGCGGTAACGGCACACCGTCTTTGTCCACCGCAGGCGGCGCCGTCCGGCAGGTCGCCGTTTTGCTGGCATCTGCGGCCCACGCAGGCGTTTGCAGACTCAGGATCGCCAGGGGAGCAAGCCATATCGCGTTCTTCAGTACATTCTTATAGTTCATACCGGCCTTGAGTTAAAAAATTTCTTTCTTATGCTGCGCTAAGCGCTGATTATTAGTAGCAAAAGCTGACAAATGATGAAGGAAAAAAGAGGAATTGTGAATATCAATAGTTCTTATTTATGAATCGCCACCTTTCCCGCAACGGCGTTTGCGGATCTTATCGCCAGGAATTAACTTAATCAATTGAAATAATGGGGCTGCTACTCATTCTGGCCAGGTTTTTGCGCAATCAACTTAGCGCTTCTGAGGTCGAAACAGCAGCCTGGTTTATATCCCAAACGTTGTAGAAAATTCCTGGAGTGGGCTATACCGCAGGCTGAGCATTGGTACTTCGCCTGTCAGCCACTAGACTTAAATAAGTCAAACGAAAGGAGACTCCCATGTCATCACAAGATTATGAAAACGACGCGCAGAATCTGGCCGACAAAGTCGGTAATAAAGTGAATGAATTTGCCGGGGAAGCCCAGCAGCAATTTGGTGATGCGGTTGATTCGCCGAAACATCAGCTAAAAGGCGCGGCCCGGAAATACGCCGCTCAGGCTTCGGATGCCGTTTCAGAGGTCTCTGAGCGCGTCAGGGAAAATCCCCTAACCGGGCTGCTGGCGGCCGGCGCCATCGGGCTGGTGATTGGCTTGCTGGCGGGAAGGAAATAACCTATAAGGCCCTTTGGGCCTTAATTTTTGAACCTCAAGCACACCCTTATGCATAAGCCAACTCAAATCGCCACAACGTCAGCAACCTCAAACTGAAAAACGTACGGGTCGGAGAGCAGCTGATACCGCTCATCATCCGCATAGGTTACCGCCACGTGATAGTCTTCACCGGCAAAGGCGATGACGGCATCCAGATTATTCCAGTACGTGGCCAGAAAAAAATGTTCCCACTCCCCCTGCGTTTCCCGCCTGACAAACGCCCCCGCGTTGCCGGTGATGTCCCGAGAATGTTGCACGCCTGTCGCCTGCAGATGAAGCGCAAACGCATCGCCAAACGCCACGGGAACACAGCCGTGCCAGGTTCTGACAATCATCACCAATCTCCATAATCAATTACGCAAAGTGCATTTATAGCAAATAAATAGCAAAAAAAGAGAATTTTTATGCACTTCATAACAAGCAAACCATACCGCATGGTACATACCCGACATTTGCAGGTATAATCTCACTCATTATTCAGCGGATTCAGATACCAAGATGACAAAACTCACCTTACAAGAGCAGATGCTAAAAGCCGGACTCGTGACCAGCAAAAAAATGGCCAAAGTTCAGAGGACGGCGAAAAAATCCCGCGTTCAGGCCCGTGAAGCCAGAGAGGCGGTGGAAGAGAATAAAAAAGCGCAGCTTGAGCGAGATAAGCAGCTTAGCGAGCAACAAAAGCAGGCCGCGCTATCGAAAGAGTATAAAGCGCAGGTTAAGCAGCTTATTGAAATGAATAAAATCGATATATCCAAAGGCAATATTGATTTTAACTTCACGGATAACAACTTTATTAAAAAAATCGCCGTGGATAAACTGACCCAGGCGCAGCTGATTAGCGGTCGTCTCGCCATTGCCCGTCTGGCTGGTGATAATGACGGTGAGAGCCAATACGCGATTATCCCGGCGAGCGTAGCGGATAAAATCGCCCAGCGCGACGCCAGCAGCATTGTTTTAAACAGCGCGCTGAGTGCGGAAGAGCAGGACGAAGACGATCCGTATGCTGATTTTAAAGTTCCCGATGATTTGATGTGGTAAGCAACGCGGGCCTCCGCAGACCGGAGATTCAGGCGTAGTCTATGCGGGCATTGTGCTTTACGCTGCCCGCGGCAAAATTGAGTAGATAAACGATTAACCAGGCGGTAACGGCGATGAACGGAACGATCACAACATGGTTTAAAGATAAAGGTTTTGGATTTATCAAAGATGAAAACGGCGATAATCGCTATTTTCATGTGATTAAAGTTGCCAACCCTGAACTGATTAAAAAAGATGCGGCTGTCACGTTCGAACCCACCACGAATAACAAGGGTTTGTCAGCTTACGCGGTGAAAGTCCTGCCGGAAAGCAAATATATCTATATTGCAGGCGAGCGGATTAAGCTTACGTCGATCAAATCTTTCCTGGTATACAGCGAGGAAGAGCCCGCCGATGCCCGCATTGATAAAGAGAATGCGGTACTCTCCGTGGGCCTGTTGATGGGAAATATCAGGCCAAAATCCGCCGCGAAGCCCGGCGAAATGCGCTCGGTGAAAAAGCTGGCTATCACCACTTTCCAGGGGAGCACCCTCATTTTCTCGGAAGATGAGATTGATATTGAGGCCACGGTAAAATTGCTTAAAGTGTAACAACATACAGTGAACCAAACCGGGCTCCGCGCCCGGTTTGAGACTTATGACCCACCCGTTTTCAACATCTGCCCCATATCTCCGCCGGGCGGTGGCTAACCGGTAGCGCCGAAACCCAGGAGGCGAAATTAATTGCAGCGCTGAGCTAAACGCAATATTTATATACGCTCCTGCGCGCGATCGCTCTATCTCCGTAAATTAAATTCCTCAGAATAAGCTAATTCGCATCATGTGTTAAAACCAGGGTTATTATACAGCACAAAGTGAACAGCATTTAGATTCGCATCATTTATCCTCGTAGCCAAAAACAAATTTGGTGATGTTGATGACTATATTTAAAAGCTTACTCTCCTTTCTTGGTGCGGCTTGCGCCAGCGCATTTGTGGTACTTAGCCTGTGGGTCGATATATACTTTTGGGATTATAATATTTCGGAACTATCACTGACCGAAATTGTACAGGAGTCCGTTTTAACAGCCATCGTATTTATTCATTTCCTGCTTGCCAGGCGGTATAAAGCTATGCGCTACTGTAATATTCTGGTTGGCGGTTTTTTCCTTGCCATGCTAATTCGCGAACTGGACGCCCTTTTTGATCTCATCGCTCACGGTAGCTGGGTATGGTTTGCGCTGATTGCAGCTCTTTTAGCCTTAATTCATCCAGTTATTCATTATCGTCAGACCCTGCACCAGCTAGCACAATATACTCGTACCCCCTGGTACGGCCTATTAATCAGCGGCCTGTTGGCTATTCTGGTCTTCTCCCGACTCTTCGGCATGCAAGCCTTATGGCTGGCCATTCTCGATGACGGTTACGTTCGGGTGGTAAAAAACGTCGTAGAGGAAGGCAGCGAATCATTCGGTTATATGCTTTGTCTCACCGCCTCGATTGGCTATTTTTGCACTTTTCGCGAAACGTTAGCGCAGAAATCATATTGAACCATCCGCTCTTAACGGCTGTCCCGCAAAACAGAGGTTTTGCCGAGTTGAGGGGGCGAACGCTTCCCTACTCCAGGTTCCTTCTGCCAATCTTGATGGCAGGCGTAACGCCTTGATGTCATAAGTAAGGTAAGTCCTAAATATTCTCAGCGCTTAACTGTTTAATGGTTTTGCCCGCAGCGCGAGGATAAAATTTCGCTGCTATGGTACTGCCTCCATAGCAAATTGCTCACCTGCAGCTCTTGCATACGGTTCGCAGGTGAGCAACCTTACCCGCAGTGAAAAATGCAAATGCGTGCCGGGCATGCCCGGGCACTGCTGCAGAGTAACCTCGCAAATCCTGACGAGTCTGAGCATTCCTTTTCGGGAAAAAACACACATAAAACCGGGCGCTGCGCCCGGTCTTCTTCTACTCGTTAAAACGCGCGACTAACTCAGCCCGCGGTTTTCCAGCATCGGCTCAATCTGCGGATCGTGTCCGCGCCACTGGCGATAAAGTTCTGCTAAATCAGTACTATTGCCGCGAGACAAAATCGCTTCGCGGAAGCGCTGGCCGTTTTCACGAGTTAAACCACCCTGCTCAACGAACCACTGGTAGCCGTCATCCGCCAGCATCTGCGTCCACAGATAGGCGTAATAACCCGCGGCGTAGCCGCCGCCGAAAATATGCGAGAAGCATCCTTTTCAATGTATGCATTTACCAATAAAAATCATAAAGTTAACTTCCTTTCGCCATGAAAATTCCGTTGATTTAAGCATAAATACAATCTCATACAATTCAGTCAGTTGCATATCGTTTTGGGGAAGACATTCCCTCAATAATGCCTGATTAGCACCTTTATCAGTTCATTTTTTATACTGATAACTATCAAATAGTGTTCTGTAAGGATGAGGTAACGACTCTATTCTTCTGACCTATAATTTTAAGTCTGGCATCTGACTGGAGGTAACCATGTGCGGACGATTTGCCCAATCACAGACGCGCGAAGAATACTTGGCTTATCTTGCAGAAGAGGCCGAGCGGAATATCGCCTTTGATCCTGAACCGATCGGTCGCTACAACGTGGCCCCCGGTACCAAAGTTCTGTTGCTGAGCGAACGCAATGAAGAACTACACCTCGATCCAGTTCACTGGGGTTACGCGCCAGGGTGGTGGGATAAGCCAGCGCTCATTAACGCTCGCGTAGAAACCGCGGCGACAAGCAGAATGTTTAAACCGCTGTGGCAGCACGGTCGAGCGATCTGCTTTGCTGATGGCTGGTTTGAATGGAAAAAGGAAGGGGACAAGAAACAGCCTTATTTCATCCACCGTAAAGACGGCAAGCCCATTTTTATGGCGGCGATCGGCAGCGTGCCTTTCGAGCGCGGCGATGAAGCTGAGGGATTTTTGATTGTGACTGCAGCCGCCGACCAGGGTCTTGTCGATATTCACGACCGCCGGCCGTTAGTGTTAGTGCCGGAAGCAGCGCGCGAATGGATGCGGCAAGATGTCGGTGGGAAAGAGGCGGAGGAGATCATTGCTGATGGCGCAGTGTCAGCGGACCATTTCACCTGGCACCCTGTATCCCGCGCGGTGGGCAACGTTAAGAATCAGGGACCGGAATTAATTGAGGCTATTGAGCGCCTATAAATTCATAACGTCCGCAATGTGCTGTGAGTTCAATGGGTCGATGCAACGCTATCCTTAATCAAGGGGGACGTTGCTATGAAACGAAGAACTCGGATTAACTACACGCCAGAGCAGAAGGCAATTATCTGGGACAGATATAAGCAAGGTGATTCTCTACATGATATCGCCAGAATGTTTGACAGATATCATTCTTCCATTATGCCCACTATCCACCAGACAGGCGGCTACCGTCCTCCCGTGCGAAAACGGCACCGATTAGCGCTTTCGCTTGATGAAAGAGAGGAGATATCCAGAGGGCTGGTAGCAAAACTCAGTATCAGAGACATCGCCGCCAAATTATCAAGAGCGCCCTCAACGATTAGCCGCGAGGTCAGGAGGCACGGTGGTGCAAAACAATACCGTGCAGCAAAAGCCGATGCTACTGCGTGGGAAAATGCGCTGAGACCAAAACCTTGCAAGCTAATTGAAAGCCCCGCATTGTGTAAAATCATTGCAGAGAAGATGCATCAGGACTGGTCACCGGAACAGATCGCCGGTTGGCTGACACGCTGTTATCCGGATAATCAGGAAATGCATGTGTCACACGAAACGATTTATAAAACGCTTTTTATACAAACCCGGGGAGCATTAAAAAAAGAGCTGCAGCAATGCCTCAGAAGCGGAAGAGCAGTGCGTAGATCCAGAACGTCATCGCTTAAAGGGAAAGGATTAGGGTCAATCCCGCACACGATACCTATCAGCGAAAGGCCACCTGAGGCCGCTGACAGGGCCATTCCAGGTCACTGGGAAGGTGACTTGATTCAGGGCTCGAAAAACTCCTATATCATCACCCTCGTAGAACGTCATTCCCGTTTTGTTATGCTGGCAAAGATCAGAGACAACAAGACCATAACGGTTATATCTGCACTCATCAGACAAGCCCGGGAATTACCTGCTGAGCTTTATAAAACATTAACTTGGGATCGTGGCGCTGAAATGACCAGCCACACACGATTTACTGTAGCGACAGACATTCAGATTTATTTTTGTGATCCTCAATCTCCCTGGCAACGTGGCTCAAATGAAAATACGAACAGATTGCTCAGACAATATTTTCCAAAAGGAACTGACTTATCGGTTCACAGCCAGCAAAGACTTAACAGTGTTGCCAGACAGCTCAACGAAAGGCCGAGAAAAACGCTAGACTATGAATCACCCGCAGAACGGTTCAATAAGTGTGTTGCGTCCATCGGTTGAACTCACAGCGAAGAGCGGACTTAGGCCATATTTTATATAATAAATAGTTTAAGGCTTCTGAACTATTCAATCAATGAACGATGACAATATTAGTCTGTTTTACTATTGATTCAATTAATAAAAAGCCTGTTAATTTCTTACAGGCTCTAAGTGAAAAATATACAGGGAAACTCACATACTAACGGACTTAGTTGAGAATTAATGTTATCCCTTTATTTTCTCAATTCTAGTTGTTAGTTTTTTCATATCAGCATCGCTTCGTCTTCTGCCACTTATTTGATCATTAACTTCAAAAGATGATATTAACTGTTCTAGTTGATTAACAGATAATTTATCAAATATTTCGCTTTCGAAAATCAGATTAAATCTGTTATCAGCATCATCGAAGCTTGTGGATTTTGAAGCATACAATACTGCAATATCATAGATTTCTTTTTCACACTGATGATCATGATAAGTTTCAATTATATATTTTATATGTGAAAGCGTGATTTTCTTTATTTCATATTCTTTAATGCTGTTACGGATGTATTCAAAATACCTCCCAGCATTATCAAATAAAAACATTGTTGCGATTTTATAAACATACTCAACATCATCCTTGTCATCGCGCGATAGATATTCTTTTAAGCGCGCCTGAAGTTCAGGGGAAAGCTTTTTGTAGAAATCAGGATGCTCACAGAAAAATGAAAACAAATGCGTTAACGCATCGTATTTGAATGATATTTTTTCAAAGTAGTCTACATCCCCTTTGATTTTTTCTGTTAACTCAGCGCTCCTTTTTACCTCGTCATATAGATACATACATGCAAAGTGGAGAATTCTTCTGTGCTTTGAAGATTCATCATCTTCAAATCTAAAGCTAAACTTCCAAAACTCTTTAAATATCTGATAAAGTGCCAGTGGAGTTACTCTTTGACAGTATTTAGATATTAGGGGTTTTATATTTTTTACAGTGGCATAATATTCACTGTTCTCTACTAGAGTATCTCGTATTATTGGAAATAAATCTTTCCCATAATAATTCTTCCGTAATAAAAAATCATCAAGTGCATTTATAATCATGCTTTTTACTAGTTCTTTATTTGGAGTGTAAAGCACATCATCCTCAGAAAGAATAGGGTGGGCACATAGATGCCTTTTCTGCTGTATATCTCTAATGTTGGTTATTTCGCCAATCCCAATGAATTTCTTTTGATCGTAGAACCCTTCAAACAATTTTAATTCCCAGTCGGATTTAGTACTGTTTTGGCGCTGAGTGTCTTCAATGGATTTAATTTGCTGCTCAGCCCAATGATCATTAGTCAGATCAACTAAACGGCGGGTTTTGTATACGGCATCACAAACCAAAACAGACCATAAAGAAACTACAGCCGCTCGATAATTACCATTTAAATAACTGCTATATACTTCTTTAAAATAAATCCTTGTAGAACTTGACTCTATAAGCTCTATCTTATCTTCGATTCCTATATTACTTTCAAACATAAAATATTTATTCCTTTAAGTTAAGCGACTAAAATCGCTGGTATCGTATTAAAAAATCACCTCATAGACTTCAGTTGTCATTTTTTCACAAATGTGATGAAGAAGCATCTTGGATGTATATGATTTTCATACTTATGAGATATACAAACTACTGTATATGACGGATTTACCTTTCGGTAAATTTGCAGTATGCCAGCAAGGTCCGCTTCTGGCACGAAGCGGATATCTTCCGGTTTAGGGGCCATGTTTCACTTTAACATCAGAAAAACCACTCTAACCATGATGGCATCGTGATTTATGCAGCCTCCCGAGCCTGACACATCTCAGATAAGTTCGCCCTCACAAGCGCCTCAGCAAAAGGAGGCGGTACAGCGTTTCCGCAGCGCGCCACCTGCTTATCTTTGGCGTATTTCACGCCGCGGTAGTCTTGGTCGATGATGTACCACTCTGGGAAACCCTGCGCGCGATAGAGCTCGCGCGGCTGCAGCATACGCATCCCGATATCAACAATGCGATACGTTACGCCGTCGATTTCCACCAGCCCGGTACAGCCCTCCCCGCAGTATTCCTGCAGGAACGCCAGCACCTGCTGAGCTCGCTCCTCATCGTATTCATCAATGGCCAATGTCGTTTTAACTTCCCCAACATGTTGACCGCCAGCAGTGATCGTCGGCATAGGTTCATCGATACGCTGGCCATCTCGACAGGTCCCGCGCAGTTTAACCAGATGAGAAGCGACTAAGGCGTGGTGATCGACAGTCGTTACTGAATGCGCAGGCTCATCCAGCCCCACGCCGGCGCCCTGTTAATTCCCTCCGTAGTGTTTTGCCAGGAATGCACCAACTACAGCATGTTTCCCGCCACCAGCAACAACGGTTCCCAGAGGCTTATCCAATCCGGGCACGCGTGGTGCCTGCCTTGGCCGTTCTCCGTATCCCATTTGAATGAGAGTCGGCACAACCAGTTGCGATTTACCACCACCGCCCGCAGTGATGGTTGCGCTTGGCTCATCCGCCCGATGCCCAACACTGGCGCCAAACTGGCGAGCGATGACCGGCGCAACAACACAAGCTCGTGACTCTTTCAGGATGGTGTGAGCAGGTTTATCAAGCGGGCGTGGTTTAGCCTGGTATTCGCTACCACCGTTGCCAGCGAGGAACGGGACAAGGCCCGCCTCAACAATCCCCAAAGCATAGCCATTCCCGCCCGGGCGCCTGGACGTGCCAGCGGTTACCGTTGGTACCGGTTCGGTGACTGGCTGCCCGGTGGCGCCGGTGCGAAACTTGGTCAGGTGTGGTACCGCGATCGCAAAACCGTGGTTTTTTGTAATCGTCTGCAGCGGCCCAGCCAAAGGCTGCCCGCGAAAACAATCGTACTGCCTTTTCGTCGTTGTGTGATTGCACTTCACGATGAACGGCGAAGCGCTTTCGATAACAAAGCGCTGAATGCCGCGGGCAATCCGTTTTAGCGTATTCTCAGCCAGTGACTTTTTGCGTCCGAAGATGCTCGGCGCGGGGATAGACCAGTCTATGCATTCCGCAGCTGTTCGCCACGGTGCCATCTTGCCCGCCTGCACGGCGGCAGACTTCGGATCCCCGTGGGTGGCTTCAGGCCAGACTATTGGCTTACCGTCCCGGCGCATGACCATGAAGAACCGCTTACGGATGGTCGGCGCGCCATAATCGCATGCGCGCAGCTCGCGATACTCAACGGTGTAACCCAAACCGTTTACCAACCGTGTGGCATCATCGCTATCCAGCGAAATATTCAGAAACTCGCAGCATTCGGCCAGCGCTGGATGGTTCGCCGGGATTCCGGTAGTCAGCATACCGACAAATGCCCGGAATGTTTCGCCGACGCGGTCTGGATCCGGGCGCATTTCTGCCGCAAGCAGCGGCCCCCATGTTTTAAACTCTTCAACGTTCTCCAGCATCAGAACCCGCGGTTCAACATCCAGCCCCCAGCGCAGAACAATCCAAGCCAGCCCGCGAATCGCCTTTTCTACCGGCTTGGCCCCTTTCGCCTTTGAGAAGTGGCGGCAATCTGGACTAAACCATGCCAGCCCGACCCGGCGGCCAGCGGTCGCAACTTTCGGACGAACCGAATAAACCGACTCGCAGTAATGCAACGTGTCGGGGTGATTAGTGGTGTGCATCGCTACCGCGTTCGGGTCATGGTTAATCGCAATATCCACGCTGCGCCCAATCGCCAACTCGATGCCCGTTGAGGCTCCCCCGCCACCAGCAAAGTTATCAACGATGATTTCGCTCTCTCTCACGCGTATTTCTCCATGGCGCTGGCCAGCGAACGAGCCGCGGCAATTATTGACGGTACCGGCATTTTTTCCAGCCACATCCGGTTGATGTGATGCTGCAGGCGGCGCTGGTGGTGCACCGGGAGTTCACCGGCGTTATTTACTTCTGACATGACCATCGCTACTTCAGCGGGCCATACAGTTTCAGGCACAGCCACCAGCAAAAGGCTTTCCAATTCCTGAATGCGTTTGCAGGCATATTCCACAGAAGGATCCACTAATTCTCCTCCGGCTTAATAATGATGTGCGCAGTAATATTTCGACCACAGTCGCAGCAGTAGATTGCTACCCCGCCGCGAATGCCATTGGTATGCTGGCCCTCAAGAAATGCACCATCCCAGGAATAAAACTGTTTGAAATCCACAATTTCTTTCGTATGGAATCCGTTATCACCTCCACAGTGTGGGCATGACGTTGGATTAGTCTTATCCATCTAATCAGCCTCCTTGGCGGCAGCGGCAACCGTCGTGCGTGCATAGACGATTACTCCATCCTCAGGGCGCTTACGGGGTAAATAGATCTCTGGGCGGGGCCAGAGTGCGATAAAGCGTGATTCTCTGTTTTCAAGGCGGTGATACGCTTTCTCACTCATTACGCCGACCGGGCGAAGATTCTCATGTTCGCGCTCCAGCTCGGCGTTGCGCTTTTCAGCCGCATCCAAGTCTTCACCTAATTTCTGTGCCATCTGGAACCAGTTAGCGCGCTGCTCTTCCATAAGCTCCAGCGCCTCTACCAAAGCGAGAACATTATCGGGGCATACCGTAAGCGGGTATTCATTCAGCGTAGAGATCTGAGTATCAAACGGCATTACCGGCGCTTCCCCTGCATGTTTCGCTTTTTCTGCCGCCAATTTCATCTCCTGGGCAATTCTGGTGATATCAGTCATGACTGGTTTCCTCGAATAACACTTCCCCTTCGATGCCGCCCAGGTCATAAACAATCGAACCATCATCCCGGTATTCGATAGGCATAGCGCTCCAGCCGTCACCTGCAGGGTCTTCATCATCGCCAACCAGAATAAAACCGCCGGCAGATTCTACAGCTTCGTAATATTCGCCTTCAGTCCAGTAGCCTTCGGTGTCTTTGATGCATTTGACTTTCATGCTGCAGCCCTCTTCACGAAAATTATCCAGTGCGTCTTATCGGCCTTGCCGGTGCGTTGCCAGATGGCCGGCTTCTCGTCGGTCAGCGCCAGAATCTGGCTAACCGGTATCTGGGTTTCGTTCCATTTGAAAATGAGTACGCCGTGTGACCACAACACACGAAACGCCTCTTTGAACCCTGCGCGCAGGTCATCCCGCCATGTATCTTTGTTCAGGCGTCCGTATTTCTTACCCATCCAGGCGTTTTCCCCAACACGCTCCAGATGAGGAGGGTCAAACACAACAATCGGGAAAGAGGCATCAGCGAACGGCAGCGCGCGGAAGTCGGCGATAATGTCCGGGCTGATAACCAAGCTGCGACCGTCGCAAAGTTTGTGCTGTTCAGCTCTAATATCACTGAATACAGCGCGCTCGTCCTGTTTATCGAACCAGAACATACGGGAGCCGCAGCACATGTCGAGAATGGTTTGCTCTGTCATTTGCATGCTCCCGTATTTTTCCGATGACTGAATCTCTGGAGGTCAAAATCAATGGTCGCCCGCTGGTCGCGGAACAATCCAAGCCGTCCATAGCGGATGACCTTTCCGGTTCTGACTGCTGCCTGGAAATATCGACCTGCAGTATCCCGGCACATGCGTAATTCCGTGCAGGCTTCTTTCACCGTCAGGCGCCCTTTCTCGCGGGTTAGTTCGATAATCGCCTGGACGCAGGCCTGTTTTTGTTCACGTGATTTGTTAGCCATGGTTACGCCCTCTCCCAAGGCCAAACTTCGCGCGGATTTCAGCGATTTTGTTTAAGCCCTGCTCTTGTGTTAATGGTCTTCCGCCAAGCTTCTGGATTTGCTTAACCGGCTCCGGAATAACTTCACCCGCGTTCACCCGACGAACCATGCGCAACAGTTCCTCGGATGCTTTGCGGCGTAATTCGGAATCGCTTAATCCCTTCGCGCGCATATCGGTATACAGACCGGTCACCATCCAGTAGCAGGCTTTATGTTTCAGCGTTATCGGTTCGATTTTGTGTTCAGGCCATGGGTACGACTCAGCGTCCGGATACTGACCGCGGGTCCGGCAATACTGGTAAACCATATCAACCAGCTCACTCGCGTCTGGCAGGCCTACCGTTACCGCCTCCTCAGAACGACACCAGGCAACAAACTGACCAGGTGATGGCATGAATGGTTTTTCCTGCTTGCGAGCAACCCGCATCCCGGCGTTAATCTGCTCTACCGTGGTGATGCCGTTCTCCTTGAACGCCAGGAGCCACTGGCGGCGCATCTCGTTGAGGTCTTCCGCTGCTTTGTTGGCAAGCGCCGGGAATACCGCGAGCAGCTGCCGAAACAGTTCGTTGAATACCTCAGCCGTCTTTGTCGCCTGATGTGCAAAGCTCTGCGCATCCTGCATTTCAGGCATACCGGCAGCGATACGTTGGAAGTTCTTCCGATCGAAGTTATGCATGCTTTCCGCGATAGATTTCATTCGAGTACCCCGTCGATCCAGTCGGTATTGTCCAGCGCACTGGCGCCTGATGTGATTTTTGATGGAGATGGGCTGCGCAGGCGCTTAGTTGTCAGCTGATCCCACTGCTTGCGTAGTTTTGAAGGGCTGAGAATGTTTTTTTGCCAGAAATCGTCTTCGTTGGCCCACTTGAACAATTCGCAGATTTCGTAATGGCTGCGCTTGTCCTGCATGCGTATCAGACGGATGGTGTTTGCCCATTCAACCCAGTTCGGTTCTGAGAGTGAGGCATTCACGGTCAGGGCTTTATCGAAAATCCATCGCGCGGCTTTGAGGTCGTCAGCTGTTCCCCAGGATTTTCCCGCAGGGGTATAAATCCCATCGGCCGCTTCTGGATGGCGAGAGAGAAACTCTTGAGTTTTCTCGTTTCGGGATTCTTCAGAATTCCGAGACGAAGATCTTTTAATATTGTTTTTGTTATAGTCTTGGGTGTCTACCGTTTCCGGGAAAGTTTTTTCCGATTCCGGGAAGAGTTTTCCCGTTTTCGGTTTGTCCAAAATCCAGGCGGATAGCTCAGTATTTATACCGACGGTTTTCATCACGCCATGCTTGTGACTAAAAATAATCCCCCGCGCCGCGAGTAGTTTTATCGCATCTGAAACATGAGAATCACTCAAACCGGTTAACTCAGAAATGACGGTATTTGTTACCCGATCCTGTTTTTTGTTCCATCCGTAGGTAAGCCAGATAACTGCCTCAAGACACTGCCACTCGCGCCCGGACATGCGCAGCCGCGGTTTGAGTTTCTGAATCTCATTGGCGATCCTGGTATAGCCATTGGACAGGTCGGCCATGCGACCTCCCGTTAGTTCGGTTTTGTTTGGAAAATTGATAACTTCAGCGGTATTTGACATACTTAATCCCGTGAATTGGTCCAATTAATTCACCCGAAGACCGGCTGTGTTCGAGCACAACGGTCTTCACCCTTTCAGAACAAACCAGCCTGATTGCTGCCTTTTCGCACGGTGCGCTTTGCTTCCCGGCGTTCGGCTGCGCTTGTCTGCTTCTCTGCCCATAACTTTGCGTGTCGCATAACATCGTCAAACATTCCCCCTTTTCGGCTTGCCTGTGACATCCGCTTGTACATATCGACCGCCTGGTATGCCCCCCCCTGAGCCACTGCCTGCGTGAAGCCCTGGCGAAGCAGTTCCTCGCGAACGTTCTTCTCTATGAATTCGATGTGATTCATGGATACCCCGCCTACATCACGCCCAGCATTGAGCTCACGATTGTCATCAGCGTTCCTGTCTGCTCAGGCATCAGCCTGAACAGCGAAGCTATCCCCTCGCTAACCTCCTTCAATTTCTGGTGCTCCGGCGCGTTCAGCATCACAGCCTGCTTTGCTTCGGCGCACTCTTTAATTGCTGAAGACAGGCGCGACAAAACATCGTCATGAGGAACCAGCCGGTTGCGGTATTCCAGCGGGAGAACGGCCATGATTGCCGGCGAAAGAAGACGCACATACTCGCGGTATTTATCCGACTCGACCTGGTTATCCAGATAGCGGAATAATTTCTGCCGGGCACGGCTGAGGTCTTCGGGAAATTCGATCCCGTCACCGCCCTGCTGGCGCCACTCTTCGATGATGTATGCGGAAACAACATCCTGACCTGCAACTGATGCCCAGGCGCGAACGGCAGAACGAATGCCGTCATGATCTGCCACTCTCAGCTGATTTCGCTTTATCAGAGCTCCAGCGTTGAATCCGGTATTTTGTTGAAAGGAAAGTGTTTGCATGGTCAGCCTTCCTGGTTTGGTAGGCCGTCGGTGGGGTTTGGATAAATATCTTTGCGCATTTGATGCGGCGTAATAGTCCAGCCCAAGACTTTGCATAACGGGATGACTCGATTAGCAGGGATTTGCCCGCTAAGCCAGAGACTTACGGTTTGTGGTTTTGTACCAAGCTCAATGGCGATTTCGGTTTGGCTCTTAAGTTTGCAAATCTGCCGCTTCAGTTCAGGTTTCATATAGCCTCCTTTAAAATTTCAAGGAAAACTATACATGCAATATTCAAGTGTTTCTAGTTTTTCTTGAACAAGTCTTGAAGTGATGTTTACAAGGTAGGTTTGTAGAATGGAAGGTATGAAAGAAGAGAATAAAAATTTCGCCTACCGCATTCAGCTCATACTCCAGCAAACAGGTTGGAACCTATCTGAACTGGCGCGTAGGGTTGCAGTAAGCCCACAAGCGACTCATCAATGGTCGAGGGGCGATACTACAGCCAGAGGAGAGCGACTAAAAAGACTCTCCGCTGCAACAGGGAAGCCCGGGCACTGGTTCTTCTTGCCTGCAGGCGAAGAGCCTAGCGAAGAGGAGCTCAAGGAACTAGCTAGCACTACTCCTCTCGATGACAAAGAACAAGCATTGTTAGCGCTATTCAACCAAATGCCAGAGGCAGAGAAAAACAGGCTTATTGTTCATGCCAAAGGCGTATTGAAAGAACTCGACCTCCTTAAAGGCGACGTCGCCGACATCATCAAAAATATCTCTAACTAACGTAAAGATCAGCTGACCTGCAAGGTTGTGCTGTTTTTTTACGCCCTCAATTTAAAGTATTTCTATAAATCAACTTTACAGTTTCTAGAATTACTTGTAATGTTTAGCTCATCGACAACAAACGCATTGTTGTCAGGTGGTAAACGTTCCGCTGGCCGGCGACAAGGCAGAGGTTGAAATGAGTAAGCAAGGCATCAGAGCCCTGATCATTTCGGCAGTTATCGGGCTCATCTTCTGGGTTTTATTCATCATATGCATTGCGGGGGTTATCTATGGTTAATCCAGTTCCAAACAGCGGTCGCGCAATACCAATGCGTAATCCGCGCACCGGCGCGCCCTGGTCTGTTTCATACGACCATGTTCGCAAAACCTATTTCCATGAACCGCAGGGAAATCTGCGCTTTATCCGTCAGCCCTTTTACTCAAGGGAGCTTGCGCCCTATCTCGTTCCGGCAGGTACCCACTGATGGGCACAATGTTCGCTCTGGTGATAACCGTCGGCATGCTTATTGGCGGTAATCAGGATGTTTTGCTGGGTGTATATGACAGCGAGAAAGCATGTGAGGAAGCTGCTGTTGAACAAGGTGTAAAGGGCGAATGCCTGCCATTGAAAGGCGTTCTGGCTGAACACCCCGCCGGATTCACCGCACAGATGTAGGAGGCGTTATGCAGAAACGATGTGCGTATTGCCGCAAGGCACTGGAGGAAGGAAAAGTTGTGAAGATGACCATTCTCATCATTCACGGCACGCAGTTAGTACCACGTGAAAAAACGTATTGCTCGAAACGTTGTGGCGAATACGACGCCATGGCCAACGAGGCCTAACGTAAAACCCGCCGAAGCGGGCTGTACGTCCGGTGCCACCGACCAAAGTTACACCGGAAATTACCAAAACCAATGAACACCCAATGGGCGCTATCAATGGCCCAGGGATTCTAACACCCAAAATTGAGGCTATCACATGGAATATTTTTATCTGATAAAGGCAACTCAAAAATCGGGTAAAGCCGATGCCATTATCTGGCGTTCCGCAAAATCCGAAGCTCGCGCGCAGCTGCAGTTAGACGTTGATCTGGAAGATGCAGAAATCGAAACCGGGCGCGGCAAAGACTACCTGAAACCAATTCGGACCGATTTCCCGGTATTTAATGACCTTCCCGCTGAAGGTGTTCTGGATTTTGAATGGTGCAAGCGCTATCAGCTCGGCGACGACCAGCGCACCTGGCAGGTTATCCCTGGGGCTGTTACTGATTCATCCACCGCTGTTGAAGGTGAGATCGTTAACGATGATTCAGACGATAACGATTCTGCTGCTTCCGACGATGCGGTTTCAGGCGATGAAAACTCCCTCTACAACCTCGCAGAAATGCCATTTCGCATTCAACTGCTGGCACAGCACATGGCAGAAGAAGGCCACGTTTATCACATCAGCATCCCGCATCGCGGCCGCCTTTCCGCCATGGAAATGGATACAGATAATTCAGCCATTCAGGACCTGATTCTTTCAACAGAGAACGAACCTGAAATTAAGAAATTCGATATGCCTTCTCTGTGGAAATACACCAGCGCCTGTAAAAAAGTATTCCCGGAAGGCAAACGGCATGAGCTCGGCAAACGCATTGAATTTGCAAAGTTGTGGGTTAAGACAGCTTATGTTGATCGCGGCATTCTCGTAAAAGAATGGGCTTCCGGTAATCGCATTACCTCAGTACAACGCACTGACGCCGGGACTAATGCCGGGGGCGGAAACAAAACAGACCGCAACCCGGATTATGTCCACACACTGGATACCCTGGATCAAGAAATCGCACTGGCAACACTGCCGATGGATTTCGATATCTACAATTTCCCGGCATCTATTCACCGCCGGGCCAAAGAGATCGTCCAGAAGAAAGAAAGTCCGTTCAAGGAATGGTCGGCTGCCCTGCGCAAAACCCCTGGCATCCTGGATTATTCGCGTGCGGCGATTTTTGCACTGATCAGGGAAGCATCCAGCGGAATAACTCCTTTTCCAGATCGGTTGCGTGGCTACATCAACGCAAATCTGACTGAGCATAAACATGACACCCCTTCCCCTGAAACGCTTGCCAAGGCAGGACATATTTCATCTGCCGCCGTCACTCTGGACGCTGTGAAAAAGGCTATCGATGGAGATGAAGATGTGCCTGACCTGGAAACTCTCCCAGCTGACTTTCAGGTAATTGGCACCGAACTGGTGAAAGAAGCTCATAAGAAACGCCCTGACGCTAATCAGGTTCTGGCCGCCGAACGTGGCGAATATGTCGAAGGCATCAGTGACCCCACGGATCCGAAGTGGATAACCGAAGACCTGACCAAGCCCAAACAGCCTGAAGTTTCAAACATGGGCAATGGTGTTTTTTCGATTGATGATCTGATGGATAGCCAGACATCACCAACACCAGCACTTTCTATCGTGGACCAGGCGCGCCAGCGCGCTGCAGAAGAAAAATTACATCCAGCTAATTCCGGGGAAACCACCAGCAATGTGCAGATGGAAACGGCTCAGCCGGTCGAAGACGAAAATGATAATGCGGTATCAGCAGGCGAAGGCGCTGATGAGCCTCCTGCGCAAACAACTGCCGTGAACATGAGCAAAATACTGGCTGAACGCTGCCCGGATCTTACCGCCGAAGTGCTGAAAAGCCAGGTTTCCGAAAGTGCTCATAGCGATGAAGAGGAAGGGACTGAACAAGCAGCGCCAGTATGGCCGGAGTATTTCGAGCCAGGTCGATATGAAGGCGTGCCAAATGAGGTCTACCACGCCGCTAACGGTATCAGCTCCACGATGGTTAAAGATGCGCGGGTTTCGCTGATGTATTTCGAGGCGCGCCACGTATCCAAAACTATCCAGAAGGTACGCTCCCCTGTTCTGGATATGGGCAATCTGGTGCATGCACTGGCACTGCAGCCGGACGACATGGATAAAGAGTTCAGCGTCGAGCCCGAAATCCCGGAAGGTGCATTCACCACCACCGCTACGATCCGCGCCTTTATCGACGAGCACAACGCCAGCCTGCCGCCGCTGTTGAGCGCGGACGATATCAAAGCATTACTGGATGCACATAACGCCACCCTGCCCGCGCCGTTCCCGCTTGGGGTATCCGTTGACGAATCCTATGCGTCATATGAGCAACTCCCGGAAGAGTTCCAGCGCATCGAGAATGGGACTAAGTATACCGCCACGGCGATGAAAGCCTGCATCAAAGAATACAACGCCACCCTGCCCGCGCCGGTTAAAACCAGCGGCAGCCGCGACGTATTGCTGGAACAGCTGGCAATCATTAACCGGTCGGATG
>OASR01000115.1_pt1 | contig 49740 bp, 43 predicted proteins | sample 1475751 | NCBI WGS metagenome assembly OASR01 (sample SAMEA2579907, study PRJEB22360) | human gut metagenome | biome: human gut; feature: human-associated habitat; material: faeces | place: Denmark | collected 2008/2010 | reverse complement strand
TGAGCTGCGAAATGCATCAGGATTTCGGAGCGAATGCCCGCGTGCCGCCAAAAAGCGCTTCGGGAAGGTTAGAAAATGCCAGTTCTGCGTTAAGCATTCCAAACACCTCTCCTGATCCGCCCCCTTCTCTTTCCGTACACTACCTCCATCTACAAAGCGTCATTAATCAGCAAAACCCAAATATAATACATTTAATAGAACACATATTAAGCGTTCGCTGTAGAACCAGTGCATCACTTTAACAGCACCTTTAGCAAGTCTCCCATGATTAAATTTACTTAATTTTCACTATTTCAGATCACTCTCCGTACACCAGATCTCGCAGAAATATTCCCGGACTTCAATCAGAGAGGGAAATATCTTCAGACTTATGTTTAACATTTCATCATTTGGAGGAATCAGATCAGGCACCATAATGGGCTTCATGCCGGCACGATGGGCGGCACGCATGCCATTTAAGGAATCTTCCAGTACATAGCACTCTTCTGCCTTCACCTGCAGCATTTCAGCAGCTTTCAGGAAAATGTCAGGCTCGGGCTTGCTTTTTTGAACCATATCCCCTCCGGCTATCACCCGGAAATAATCCCGGATACCTGCCATTTGTGCCTCTTCCTCTAGAATCTGGATTTTTGTAGACGAAGCAACCGCGATATTACAATTATTCTCTTTTAAGAATTTCAGCATTTCAAGCAATCCTTTTTTCAGCGGGATCCCGTCTTTCTTTAACATATTATTAAAAGTGATCAGCATTTCTTTGTTATATTCGTCATAGGGAAAATCCCCGCCAAATTGATCACAGAATATTTTACGGGTAGCAAGGTTGGTCGTACCTATACAGCTGTAACAGAGGTCCCTCAAATTACCTAAGCCATGTTTCAATCCAACTTCAATCCAGGATTGTAATATTAAGGATTCTGTGTCCGCAACTGTTCCGTCCCAATCAAAAATTACTGTCTTTTCCATAAATACTCTTTCCCTTCGTATGTTTTTGTTCCGCCGCCGCACTCATAGGGGATATTCTTAATAAATTGAAATCCTAATTTTAGCATTACATTTTCAGATGCTGGATTTTCGGCTGCATGTCTGCCTACTATCTCTTCGATCTCTAAAACTTTTGCTGCAAATCGGATAATTTCCTGCATTGCTTCTGTGGTGTATCCATTTCCCCAGGCACTTTTTCCAAGATTGTAACTGATTTCATATTTATTGTATTCTTCTTCCATGTAGATTAAACCGGTTCCAATCAGTTCATCTGTATCCTTTTTCACAAATGCCCAGCGATACCAATCATCTGCATCCACTTTACCTGTTTCAAAGGTCAGCCACTCTATTGTTTTTTGAATATCGTTATGGCTTGACCAGAACATATATCTTGCCACGTCAGGATCACTCTCCCAGCCATGGAAGACCGCCTGTGCATCGTCCATGGAAAAAGGTCTCAGTATCAGTCTTTTGGTTTCTAATATTGGCGTTTTCATTTACTTTTCTCCTTAGAGCAGTTTAGGTGTTAATAAGTTACTTGTTTCCAGGTTTCTTCCTGATTTAGATACTCTTCATTTAGCCAGTCCACTACCAGATCAAGATTTTTATCATTTGCTTCAAATTCTTTAAACTGCTTCTTTTCATCGGGAGTAACATCCGAGCAATAAGGACCTGCCCAGATGGATACGATGAGTTGCTTTTCAACAAGCTCAATTTTATATCGCATGCCCTGATAGCTCCCGGTACAGGCTTCTTTTTTTAGAAAATTCAAATTTACGATATCTTTCCGTTCAATCATAATATGTAATCTCCTTTTAGCGTTTATCTTTATCTTGATCTTTATCTTTGCTTTGTGATGGGTTTAAATCCTTCACCAAGGACCTGGTCTGCTTCTGTTACGATCATAAAAGCGGTTGGATCTTCATTATATACAATTGTTTTCAGCTGATGGTATTCCTGAATACGTACCACGCACAGCAATACCAGGGCATCTTTTTGGCTGTATGCTCCCTGGCCTTTGATAAAGGTGGCACTTCTCTCCATTTCTTCAATTACCCTGCCGGCTATAACTTCATTTTTATCTGACATAATCACGACCTGCCTTCCCTTATCCAGACCATAGATCATGCCGTCGATGACCTTGGTCTGGCAAAACAGGGCTACCATTCCAAATAAACCGGATTCGATATTTCCGAATACAATAATGGAGAGGCCAAGGATAATGCAGTCCACCAGCATCAGAGCGCTTCCGATCTGTACGTGTGGAAATTTTCTTTCGATCAGACAGGATATAATATCTGTTCCCGCAGTGGTGGATCCTCTGTAAAAAATAACACCCAGGCCAAATCCCATACAAACTCCGCCAAAGATCGCTCCCAGCATACGGTCACCGGCATATTGGGGAAAATATGGAGTTACTACATAATCCAGAATGACGCTGCTGATAATCAGGGTGCGCAGAGTTTTAAAAGTAAATTTCTTACCCAGATACCGAAATGCCAGATAAATAATAGGAATATTAATCACCAGCGTCATAGTTCCAATTGGAAGTCCCCAAAGGTATTTGATTAAAATTGCAATACCGGATACTCCTCCCGGCGCAATATTAGCCTTTTCCGCAAAATAATAAATGCCGATTGCCAGGGCAAAAGAACCAATGATGTCAAATAATGTATCTATAAAGATTTCTTTATAATTTTGCCGTTGTTTCATAGTTTACCTTCTCTCTATTTCGTAATGCATTTGAATAACTTAAAAACTGGATATGTATACTCAATATTCATAGTCTATCATAAAGAAATCCTGCTTTCAATAAAAAGTGCAGGTAACCAAAATATTTTTCTTGTAAATCTGACACAGAGTATTATAATAGAGATATGGGGACATAGCTCAGCTGGGAGAGCGTTCGCTTCGCATGTGAGAGGTCGCGGGTTCGAATCCCGTTGTCTCCATATTACCATCTCATCATATCCGGATCCAATTATATTTAAAACTTCTATAGCTTAACTTAAGCTATTCTTAAGACCTCTTTCCAAATTTTAGTGTATAATTATAATAATTTAGAAAGGGGGCTTTACACTTGCGAATTAGTCATTGTATTCCATTTTACAAACCGATTATTCCGGAAAACCTTAAAGAGAAAATATGTTTTTCCGCGACTGAATCTTTAACACGCGATGAAGCTATCTGGTATAGTTATGCTTTGATGATAGTTGCTGAACAATTAGAAAATGAAGAAATTGATATCAACTCACTCACTGCAGTTACCGTAATCTTTACCATAAATGGTATTCTCTCCATTGATGGAGAGTGTTCTAAGGGCGAAAGCGTTTACTTAGACCTGATCATCTATTCCATGAGACACATTCGGTCTATTTCATCTCGGAAGCTGGTTCTGTTCAAATTTCTGGAAGGACTGACCAGACATTTTTGGCAATTGGAAGATGACTCTATGGTAAATAGCAAGGTAAGGCAGTTAATGCAATACATAGATAAAGATTTTTCCTCAGGAGATTTAACACATAAATTTGAAGCCGCAGAGCTTCAGGAAATGTATAGTTAAGCATACTCTATAAATTTTCATTTCATTATATAATCAGAAAAAGAATATCCGGTTTCATTGTACACTGTTTATGGACAGTCATCAATGAACCGGATATACTTTTGTTCTTTATTTCGTTGTGCTGCCAAATCCGCCGTTTCTGATCTCCGTTGCATCATCGTCTACTGTTATGCCGTACTCTACAAAAATCCCCTGCATAAAACCAGTTCCTGCTTCTACAGTAATGGACTTATCTTCGTTGCTGTCATTGGTTATTTTTGAAAATATATGGCCTTCATTGTCGGAATAAAAGTAATCGCTATCGATAATACCCACGGTGTTATTCAGCTGAAGGCGGAATTTAAAGCCCAGTCCGCTTCTGGGATAACATTTCAATACCCAGTCTGCATTCATCTCCACACGAATTCCGGTAGGGATTTTAATCGTCTCTCCCGGCTTTAACGTAAAAGTAAAGGGACTGTAGAAATCATATCCGGCTGATCCTGTAGTTGCTCTTTTGGGAAGCTTGATCGCCTCATATATGCTTTTGATTTCTGATTCCAAAGCCGCTGGAAATCCGTCTTTGTACCCGGCTTCAAACTGTGTAAAACTTACTTTATGAAATTTCGCTATTCTCTGCATGTAATTCTCCTATATTTTGCTTATTCTTATGTATTTTCCTGTTGTCTACTACTGGCAGTAAAGAACCGTTTCGCCCGACTCCAGTGACTTTTGAACATCGATTACTCTTTGGTTGGAGCTGCCCCTCCAGTGTAGCTGCTTTGACTGCTTATTACACTCATACTCTCCATCCACACAAACATCCAGATATTGCATAACAGAGGAATGCCGGATACTCTCCCAGGTGGATCCGGTATAAAGCCAGATTGTTTTATGCGGAAATTTACTGCGAATTTCTTTTGCCAGCTCTTCTACATCTTTTTTATTCTTTGAATGCAATGGGTCTCCACCACTGAAAGTGATACCGGATATGTAAGTCTTCTCTAATTCAGCAAATAATTCTTCCTTAGCACTTTCGTCAAAAGTTACACCGCCATTTGGATCCCAGGTTATCGGATTGTGACAATCCTTACAGCAATGGGAGCATCCGGATACCCAAAGAACTACCCGCAGTCCGTCTCCATTTAGCATATCGTCTTTTGTTATATTATGATACCTCACGTCTATCGTCCTTTCAGTAACAATATTTAGTAAAAATTTTATAATTGCACACCATATCGTGTTTTTACGCCAGTGATTATCTTACCATTTTCATTCCCTGACGTCAAGACTTAAATCCCCTGTTTGGATTTTGACGAATAGTTTTCTGCTTAAAATTATTCTTGCAAAATCAATAAAACCGAGGAGTAAAGCGCTTCCTGGCATGCGCATTATTCCCCGGCAAATTTTTAATTTCCACATTCGATACTGATCTCATTAAACAGTTCCAGGATCTCGTCTACTTCCGTAGCTTCTTTTTCTCTTCCTTTTTTATCAAGTATCACATTTCCCTGATGCATCATAATCAAACGGTTGCCATACTCTACTGCGTATCTCAGATTATGGGTAACCATGATCGTTGTAAGATTTTTTTCCTTTACCAGCTTACCCGTTAATTCCATAATAATCTCAGCCGTCTTGGGATCCAGTGCAGCCGTATGTTCATCCAAAATCAAAAATTCGATTGGTGTCATGGTAGACATCAGAAGTGCCATAGCCTGACGCTGTCCCCCGGAAAGAGCGCCTACCTTTACATCCAGTTTATCTTCCAGCCCCAGATTCAGCTGACGCAGGCTGTCTCGGTAGGAATCAATTCGTTTTTTATTGATTCCTGGTTTCAAGTTGTACTTTTTTCCTTTATTGTCAGCCAGTGACATATTTTCCAGAATCGTCATAGTTGGACAGGTACCCATGGAAGGATTTTGAAAAACCCGCCCTATACGCTGATGCCGTTTAAAATCCCTTGCACTTGTAATGTCTTTCCCATTCATCAGGATGCTGCCCGAATCAATATCTATGCTGCCACAGATAATATTCAGCATGGAGGTCTTGCCGGAGCCATTGCTGCCAACCACAGATACAAATTCTCCCTGGTTCACCTCAAAATTGAAATTTTCAAAGAGACACATTTCATTAATCGTGCCGGGATTATAATATTTATTAATATTTTTTAATTCAAGCATGTGCCTTCACCTTCTTCTTCCTGTCCATACTGATAACTAAGATTACAAAAAACAGTACCGCCGTGATTAATTTCATATCATTTGCCCCAAAACCAAGCTGCATTGCAATTGCCACACATGCCCGGTATAAAATAGCTCCTACAATTACAGCCGTTGTATTATTTACTTTCGGGATAAATTTACAAAGATTTACTCCGATGATAACGCTTGCCAGCCCAATAACCATAGTTCCGGTACCGATTGAAATGTCAAACACCCTCTGCCATTGTGTATAGACACATCCGCTCAGTGCCACAAGACCATTTGCGATGGCCAGCCCCAGAATCTTGACCTTCCCGCTGTCCTTTGCCAGGACGGTAACCAGTGCATGATTATCGCCTGCTGCACGAAGTAAAAACCCGGACTTTGTTTTCATATAGGCATCCAATAATAGTTTTACCACCAGTGCCACAATTACGATAATTATTAAAGTCTGATAAGGTACCAGAAATTCCGGTACAATTTTCGTTAAAAATGAATTATCAAACATATTGTCCATACTAAAGATAGGCACGTTTGCTTTGCCTGCAATCTTCAGGTTAATGGTATATAATGCAGTCATCATGATGATCCCCGATAACAAGTCACGGACTTTGAATTTTACATGAATGATGCCGGTCAGCATGCCAGCCAGCGCTCCGGCTGCAAATGCGATGGGAAGTGTCAGATAAGGATTTACCCCATTCACCATCAGCGTAACTGTTACCGCCGCCCCCAAAGGAAAACTTCCGTCTACCGTTAAATCCGGAAAATCTAATATTTTGTAAGTAATGTAAATGCCTAAGGTCATGATGGCATATATAATTCCCTGTTCTAAAACGCCTATTAGTATGGACATATCTCTACCTCTGTTATCCTACGATTTTTGACTTTTTCTATTGTGCTGTAATTTCCGTGAAAGTTTCTACTGCTCTTACTTTTGTATCATCGCTGATTGTAATGCCAAGGTTTTCTGCTGCTTTGGTATTCAGGTACAGACTGCTTTCTGAAATTGTTTCAAATTTCATATCGCTGGCTTTGGCTTCGCCTTTTAACACTTTTGCAGCCATTCTTCCGGTCTGTTTGCCAAGTTCAATATATTCAATTCCCTCAGATGCCATACACCCGATTTTTACCTGCTCAATTTCACTTCCGAATACCGGGATGTTTTTCTTGGACGCCTTATCTAATATCGTAGGAAGTGCGCTCACCACCGTGTTATCTGTCAGGTTGCTCAGGCAGTCTACTTTTGCTAATAAAGTATCGGCTGCGGATGGAACGTCAGCAATTGTTGCCACTCCCGCCGTTTCCAGGGTAAAGCCGTATTTTTCTACTAAGGATTCATATTCTTTGATACTGCTTTCTGAGTTTACTTCGCTGGTTGTATATAAGATACCGATGGTTTTTGCTTCGGGAAGCAATTCACGGATCATTTTCAGCTGTGCTTCTACCGGAAGTTTATCGCTGGTACCTGTCACATTTCCGGTGGGTATCTGGTCTTCTTGGGCAAGTTCTGCTGCGACCGGGTCCGTAACTGCTGTGTAAATGGTCGGAATATCTGTTTTCATCGCCGCATTATAACATGCCTGTGCACTTGGTGTTGCAATTGCGCACATCAGATCTACCTTATTTGCTACAAACCCCTGTGCGATAGTATTAGCATTTCCCATATCCGCTTCTGCATTCTGATAATCCACCTCAAGGTTTTTCCCTTCTACAAATCCCTCTTCTGCAAGGCCTTGTAAAAATCCTTCCCGGCAGTTCTCAAGGGAACCATGCTGTGCAAATTGAGCAATACCGATTTTAAAAGACCCTTCCACTAATTCACCGGAGACCGTCCCTGCACTGTCACCATCAGCTGCTTCGTCATTATTTGCTTCCGTTCCCGCATCTGCTGCATCCATGCTTCCTGCTTCTGTTTCAGATTTGCCGGATGCACTTGATGATGCTGGTTCTGTTCCTGCAGATCCACTTCCCGCAGAACCGCATCCTGCTGTCATTGCTGCTGCCATTGCCACGCTTAAAATAGTAACTAAAATTTTCTTTTTCATAATAATTTCTCCTTCTTTTCATTAATTTTGATTAATAGTATCAAACAATCACAAAACTAATGGGAACGTTAATCTGGCTGCTTTGTGTTCCTTATAAATACACAAAAAAACCGCCCCAAGCCTTCGCTTGAGACGGTAATAATATCGTATTATTATCGCGGTACCACTCAAATTAACATAATGTCCACTTTCGCATGTACTAACATACACTCCTGATTGATAACGGGTTCGGTTCCCGACAGTGCCTACTCTTCTGATACCGGATCACACCGCTATCTCCTATTTCAGACTGCCCTCGAAAGTCCATTCGGCAAACCACTCAATACTGCAATCACACCACCTGCAGCTCTCTGGAATTTTGTTGATAAGCTTACTACTCTTTCTCATCGGTTTTGCTTTTTGTTTTTTACATTCTAATACTAATTGGTGGGTGTTGTCAAGTGTTTTTTATAATATTTTTCTATCAATGGGTCTTCTTCTTGACATAATATAAATCCAGCCGTATAATAACATTGTTATATAACGATGTTATTTCAAAAAAGGAGATGCTTAAATTATGCCCCCCAAATCAAAACTCACCCGCTCAGATATTATAGAAAAAGCTTTTTCCCTCACCAGAGTCATGGGTTATGAAAATATTACTGCACGCTTACTTGCTCAGGAATTGCAATGTTCAACGCAGCCAATCTTTCATATTTTCAAAAATATGGATGAATTAAAAAAAGCATTGTACGAAAGAACAAGAAACTATTTTACGGAAGTAATGCTTACCCCGTCTTCGGACCCCAATACCCCTCTTTTTCTAAGTATGGGCCTGCATTACGTTGCACTTGCACAAAAAGAAAAGCATCTCTTTCAATTGCTGTGCATGTCAGACAGTTTCCAGCTGCAGAGTATTTATCAGCTTGCCGAAGGGATACCTGCATCGGCTGATTCCGGGTTGTTCACTAAAATGTGGATATTTACACATGGCATTGCTTCCATCGCAGCTACCAATACCACTGATCTTCCTGAAGATGAAATCCGCGGTTTACTTATTGAAGTATTGCATGACTTTTATCAAGGAGAAACGATATGAAAAATACAAAAAATGAGATTCGAAAAGAACGTACCCACCTATTTTCTCCTGGTATTAATATTGCTATTTCATTTTATATACAGGAAAACCTTTGTATGGACACATTAAAAGCAGCCGTTGACCAGGCAGCTGGACATAATGAGATATTTTCCTGCCATCTGGCGTTTAAAGAGAACGGACAGGTATTTTATGAACATTCCGGAAATTGCAGATATTCTTTTCAAATTTTAGAAGCAGATTGGATGGATGTCGTGCAACAGCAAGAATCTATTCCCTTTGATTTGCCAGGCGGGGAGCTGGTGCGTTTTTTTGCTCTCCCGGATAAGAGCGGAACCCGTCTGCTTATCATCGCACATCATCTTGCCGGTGACGGGTTATCAATTGTCTATTTAGCAGATGATATTATGAAAGCCCTGGCAGAAGAAACGCTGACTTACAAACCACTCCTGCTGCCGGATCATAACCTGATCAGCAAAAACTGCAGTTTAAATCCCTTTATGCAGTTCATGGTAAAATTATTAAACCGGAGATGGCAAAAGACAGGCAAAACTTTTTCTTATGACGAATATCTTAACATGTTTTCCAGATATTGGTCCTGTCATGAAACAATTGCCTGTACTTATGCAGTTCCTCCTACCACGCTTAGAACTTTAAAAAGCCAGTCGAAAAATTATGGGATTACGATAAACAGCATTTTAATCACAGCTTTTATCAAAGCCGCTGATGAACGTTCCGATGTGGGAATGGCTGCAAGCATACGCCCGGAACAATTCACAGGAATGGGAAATTATGCAACCGGCATCTCTATCCGCTTCCGATATAACCACAATAAGGATTTTTGGGGAAATGCCCAGGCAGTGCATCAACTTATTTACCGGAAACTAAATGACCCTGACAAAAAATTCTTTCTTTTAAAGTTTATGGACAGTTTAGAACCTGCTCTGATAGACTCCGCTTATTTTTCTGCTTTTGGGGAATATCAGAATAAAACTTCCGCGATCATCCAAAATATGTTTGGCTACAATCAGAACCCCAAAAGCATTAGTGTCACGAATTTGGGGAAGCTCCCTATATCTGCGGTATATGGGGATTATCATATTTCAGATTTTATTTTTCTTCCACCGCTTGTCCCCAATGCAAAACGCCTGTTTGGTGTCGTTACGCTGGAGGATCAGATGTATATTACAATTCATTTAGAAAAGAATGCTTCTCTGGCTGAAGAGAAAAATTTCTTCGACCAGTCGATGGCATACCTGCACCAATTGTCGTAGAAGGATAATGCTTTCTGTACAACCTTATAAAACAAACATTCCTGTTCATCTATTAAACGGCGCGGCAGCCACCTCGGATCATCTGCTGCGCCGCTTTCTTTCTTATGCTTCTCTATGCTTCCCATTCAAAAATAAACGAACTTCCCAAACATTAATTTTTTATACACTCATATCATTCAATCTTTCACAATGATTTTTCATTTATATGGAAAATATTGTGCTTTTTTACTACTTCTCTTCTCTTTTTATTGGAATCAGACAAGCCATACCCTGCCCCAAAGCCAAAAACTGACGATTGGTCATTTTTATATTGTATTGCCGATTCTTTCGTGCTAAAATATCCCTATCTTAATTTAGAAAGGCAATGACGTTATATGGAAGACTTTAATCTTTTTTTAGATGAATTATTTCTGGATATGCCTGACACCAAAGACACGAGAGCCGCTAAGCAGAATCTGCTTCTATATCTGCAAACCGATTATGAACAACGGCTTCTTGAGGGAAAGACATCCAGAGAGGCATTGGTGGAATCACTGATTTATTTTGGTGCCAGGGAAAATATTGAAAAAGAAGTGGCTCACCAAGAATTCATCAGCTCTTACAATCGCTTCCGTGAAAAATATCCACGGTTAATCCGATGTGGATTTATGGCGATTCTTATCATACCGGCTGTTTTTTTAATTCTTATGTTTAGCCTGGAATCAAAACTGAATTTTCTAACCGCCTGGATTGTATCAATTATACTTTCCGCCGGCTATTTAATCTGCGTAGAATACATTGATTACCGTTATAAACGTAAGCTACACCTGACCGAGCCTGAACCGGAGCTGGAAGGTAACGGTATGCTTGAAAAATTCAACAAATTATAATGGAGGCTGAAATGAAAAAAATATTTAAAATTTATGTTCGGGATTTATCCCGTCTCAGTAAAAATGTAATGGCTATGATTGTGGTAATCGGTGTCAGTATTATTCCTGCATTATATGCCTGGTTTAATATCGCTGCAAACTGGGATCCCTATGGAAGTACTTCCGGTATTAAAGTTGCCGTTTCCAACGAGGATAAAGGTTACAAAATGGATACGATGAATCTGGATGTAGGCTCCCAGATTATCGATAATCTAAAGGCAAATGATCAGATCGGCTGGGAGTTTACGGATACACAATCGGCTGTAGACGGAGTGAAATCCGGCAAATACTATGCTGCCGTAGTTATACCTGCGGATTTCAGCAAGAAAATATCCAGTATACTGTCCACGAATATTGAAAGCCCCAAGATCCAGTACTATATCAACGAAAAAAAGAATGCAATTGCTCCCAAGATCACGGATAAAGGCGTAGGCGTTATTCAACACCAGGTGAACAGTACCTTTATCAGCGTAGCTACCGAAACCATTGCCGGAATATTAAATACTACTACAGGAGATTTACAGGAAAACGGCAATACCCTGCTCGACCGTCTGATTAATGTCATGCAGGTCGTGGATTCTGACTTAAGCCAGTATAGTTCCACGATTGATGCATTTTCAGAAACAATTGACGGCGTGAACACTCTGCTCTCCACAACGAAACTGACTTTGCCGGATATCAGTTCCACACTGGAAAACGGAACCCAGACTATCAACGATTCCCAGTCCGTGCTGGATACTTCCAAGTCCTCTTTAAACAGTGTAAACCAGTCATTCAGCAGCGTATTGAACTCGGCGCAGGATATATACGATTCCATTTCAAATACTGCCTCACAGGCATTTGGGGATATTAATAATGATATTTCCGATGCAGCCGGGCAGCTTGCACAGACAACGCAGCTTGCTCAGGCAATCATTGATATGAATACGAAAAATATTAATATACTTACCGATCTCAATGCCCAGCTGCCGGAACCAAAGGATGAAATTAACAGTCTGATTGATAAACTGAATACTTCCAGTCAGAACCAGCAGTCTATTATTGATAAAATCAATGCTACCAGCGAAAGTATTAAAAATGCTTCTGACATCAGCAGCGAAACCCGTAATTCCATTTCTACCGTAATTTCCGGGAGTAAGGATGACATTTCCGGTATCCGTACCTCCTATATGAATTCGGTGCAGCCCATGCTGGATAATCTGATGGATGAAATTACAAAAACCGGCAGCGATCTGTCCGGGCTGCTGCAGAGCACCAATGGCAGCCTCAGCAATCTGGATGGTATTTTTGACGGCATGAGCTCTTCCCTGACCTCGGGGCAGAAAGCCTTATCCAGTACAAAAGATGTGATCAGCAGTACGCACGATAAAATACAGAATATCATCTCACAGTTAAATTCTGTAGGAAAAGATAAAAAGCTCCAGAAATTAATGGAGATTATACAAAATGACCCTGATCTCATGGGCAGTTTCATGTCATCCCCGGTACAGCTGGAAACGACCTCCTTTTATCCGATTGAGAACTATGGTTCTGCAATGGCACCATTTTATACTACGTTAGCTATCTGGGTTGGGGGCATTGTTCTGGTTGCTATTTTAAAGGTCCGGGTAGACGAAGATGAAAAATTGAAGAATTTACGCCCATCCCATTGTTACCTGGGAAGATATCTGCTTTTCATGACATTGGGGCTGATTCAGGCGTTCATTATCTGCATGGGGGATCTGTATTTCCTTGAGATACAATGCAAAGACCCGTTGCTGTTTGTTGCCGCAGGGCTGCTATCCAGCTTTGTATATACGAATATTATCTACACGCTGACCGTTTCATTTGGAGATATTGGCAAGGCACTGTGTGTCATTTTACTGGTGATTCAGATTGCCGGCGCCGGAGGAACCTTCCCCATTGAAGTGACCCCCCGGTTTTTCCAGAATGTATATCCCTTCCTGCCATTTACTTATGGGATCAATGCAATGAGAGAGACGGTTGCCGGTATCTATGGCAGCAACTATATCAAAGATCTGCTTCATCTTCTGGTATACGTTCCACTTGCCCTGATGCTGGGTCTGATTTTACGAAAACCGCTGATCAGGCTTAATGTATTCTTTGAAAAACGACTTGAAGATACACATTTAATGTAAATAAAAAATTAAAAGAATTGTGAATATAATATCAAATTAAGGGAGGATTTGTAATGAAAAAACTAGAAAAAATGATGTCGCTTTTTACCCTGGCATTCTGCCTTGCCTTCACAATGGGGCTTGCGGTTTGTGCTGCTGAGAAACCGGTAACCGGCGGAAGCAGTCCTAAATCTGCCGCAGAATTAGAATATAATATCCGGTATATGGACCGTCTGGAGGAGGCGGTTCCACGCAGCAAATGGTACCAATTTACTACAACCAGCCAGGATGCCTATTATAATATTACCTGCAAAAACTTAAGTATTCCAACGGGATTACTTGCGGTATCCCAGCCCGATTTTGTGCTTCGTACCGAAAATTTAATTGACCTGAATAACAGCCGCATTCACTTAAAAGAAAATGAACAGGGTAATATCAATCTGAAATTAGAGAAAAATACAACCTATTATATATCGGTAAATCCGGGTATCAACCCATCCAAAAATACCGGACAGTACAGTATACAGATCCGTTACCGTAATGATGCTGTCAGTGATATTTCAAGCCAGGCATCCAATGCTGCCCTGGGGCAAAAATACACCTCTTCCCTGGATGGCAACGGTGATATTGACTGGTATCAGTTCAAATCTCCATCAGACGGAACCTAACATATCAGTTTTACCAACCAAAACATTGAAACCAGTGCCCTGGATTCCCAGAAAGCAAATATGTATGTCTGCTCCCCTTATGAAGAACAGCTCTATCAGGCGAGCACCGGGAAAGGGGAATCAAAGACGCTTACCTGCAGCCTGAATGCCGGGCAAACCTATCTGCTGAAAATAACCATGGGGACGAATAAGCGAACCAATACTGGAGATTATTCCTTCAGGATCTGGAAAGATGTTCCTGTCTCCTCCGTTACTATCAAACAGGGGAAAACCATTACCCTGGTAAAAGGAAAAACAAAACAGCTCCAGGCGGTGGTTTTACCCCAGTCAGCGACAAATAGATCGGTATCCTGGTCATCCAGGAATAACAAAATAGCGAAGATCTCAAAATCAGGTAAGATTACCGCAAAGAATTATGGAATTACTAAAATCATCTGTACATCAACGCAGGAAAATCACAAAAAATCGGTCTGTACGGTTAAAGTGGTACCTGCAAAAGAAAAAATAACGAGAATATCCGGGGAAGCCGGTAAATCCCTGCATATTACATGGAAGAAACAAACCGGAGTTACTTCTTATCAACTATACCGCTCTGTTAATAAGAAGAAAGGATACACCCGGATTGCAACCATAAAAAACAATTGCAGTTATACCGACAAAAAAGTGAAACCTAAGAAAGTTTACTATTATAAGGTACGTGCCTGTAAAATCAAAGGTGATACAAAACTCTATGGTAAATTTTCTGATGTCCGTTATGGAAAATTAAAATAAATAAAATAGAAAAAAAGAAACAGCCAGTTGATACCCCCTATTGGGGGAGCTCAAATCTGACTGTTTCTTCTCATTTAAGAGGATAAATTGATAAATTACTGCTCTGAATGATTCTCAGCTTTCTTTTCTGCATACTCTTTATGCTCTTTATACTCTTTGTTCTCTTTATCTACATCTTTCATGCTGAAGCTGATTCTGCCCATTTTATCCTTGCCAAGGCAAACAACTTTTACCATGTCTCCAAGAGTCAGAACGTCTTCTACGCGGTTAATTCTCTCTTTTGAGATTTTAGAAATGTGAACCATTCCTTCTTTTCCCGGAGCAAATTCGATAAATGCGCCGAATTCTTTGATACTTACTACTTTACCAACAAAGAACTGTCCGGAAACAAAATCGGTTGTGATGATTTTGATCATATCGATAGCTTTATCCATGCTGTCTTTATCTACGCCGCAGATGGATACAGCACCATCATCTGTGATATCGATCTTAACACCGGTCTGTTCGATAATCGCATTAATGGTCTTTCCTCTTTGTCCAACTACATCACCAATTTTCTCGGGATCAATTTTAATCTGTACGATCTTAGGTGCAAACTTGCCAACTTCTTGGCGGGGTTCTGCAATTGCTTTATTCATAACTTCATCTAAAATGAAAGTTCTTGCTTCTTTTGTTCTAGCTATCGCTTCTTCAATAATTGGTCTTGTAAGTCCATGAATCTTAATATCCATCTGGATTGCAGTAATACCATCATGAGTACCTGCTACCTTAAAGTCCATATCTCCAAAGAAATCTTCCAGTCCCTGGATATCAGTCAATACAAGATAATCATCATCTGTATCACCGGTTACTAGTCCTGCGGAAATACCAGCTACCGCTTTTTTAATCGGTACACCGGCTGCCATAAGAGACATACTGGATGCACAGATACTAGCCTGAGAAGTAGAACCATTGGATTCAAAAGTCTCAGATACAGTTCTGATTGCATATGGGAATTCTTCTGCAGTTGGCAGTACTGCAATAAGGGCACGCTCTGCAAGAGCTCCATGTCCGATTTCACGACGTCCTGGTCCTCTGGATGGCCTTGTCTCCCCTACGGAATAGCTTGGGAAGTTATACTGATGCATGTATCTCTTAGAAGTCTCAGCTTCATCTAAACCATCGATTCTCTGTGCTTCTGATAAAGGAGCCAGTGTGGTAATGGTACAGATCTGTGTTTGCCCACGCGTAAACATTGCAGAGCCATGCACTCTTGGGATTAAATCTGTCTCTGCTGCCAATGTCCTGATCTGGTTGATTTCTCTTCCATCCGGACGTTTGTGGTCTTTTAAGATCATCTTACGAACTGTTTTTTTCTGGTACTGGTAAACAGCCTCATCCAATACAGCAAGCCACTCATCGTTCTCAGCAAAGCTTTCCGTTAATTTTTCTTTGATAACACGGATATTGCCTTCTCTGGTCTGCTTGTCATCTGTGAAGACAGCTTCTTCCATCTGCTCAGGTGTTACGATTTCTTTCATTGCTGCAAATAATTCTTCCGGAACTGCACAACTTGTATAAGTATGCTTTTCTTTTCCGCATTCAGCAACAATGGTATCAATAAATTTAATTACTTCCTGGTTTAATTCATGTGCAGCAAAAATTGCTTCAATCATTTTTGCTTCCGGAACTTCGTTTGCACCGGCTTCGATCATGATTACTTTATCTTTAGTTGATGCAACAGTTAACTGAAGATCAGATACTGCTTTCTGAGCTGCATTCGGGTTAAATACCAGTTCTCCGTCTACAAGTCCTACCTGTGTTGTGGAAGTTGGACCGTCAAATGGGATGTCAGATATAGCAGTTGCAATTGCGGAACCTAACATAGCGGTTAATTCCGGGCTGCAGTCAGGATCTACTGACATAACCAGGTTATTTAAAGTAACATCGTTACGGTAATCTTTTGGAAATAATGGTCTCATTGGTCTGTCGATTACACGGGATGTGAGGATTGCATTTTCAGATGCTTTTCCTTCTCTTTTATTAAAGCCTCCCGGAATCTTTCCAACAGCGTATAATTTTTCTTCATATTCAACGCTTAACGGGAAGAAATCAATTCCTTCTCTTGGCTTTTCTGAAGCAGTAGCTGTTGATAATACGGTGGTCTCACCATAGTGCATAAATGCTGCACCATTTGCCTGTGCTGCAACTCTTCCCACGTCTACGGTAAGCGTTCTTCCAGCCAGTTCCATTGAAAAACTTTTGAACATATTTTGTCTCCTTTTAATTTACTGTAGTATACTTTCCGAAACAACTGAAAAACAGACTTTCCGAAAATCTGCTTTTCAGTGGTCTCGGCTTCTGTGATACTACATATTCTTGTTAATTGTTAACGGGTTGCGAAACAAACTTAAGGGACGGATTCCTCCGCCCCCAACTTTGTCTGAATTATTTTCTGATTCCTAATTTTGCAATCAAAGTACGGTATCCTTCAATATCAGTTTTCTTTAAGTAAGCAAGTAAGCCACGTCTCTGACCTACCATTTTAAGAAGACCTCTTCTTGAATGATGATCTTTCTGATGCTCTTTTAAATGCTCTGTAAGTTCCTGAATTCTTGCTGTTAAGATTGCGATCTGTACTTCCGGTGATCCTGTATCTCCAGCTTTTCTGCCATACTCGTTAATAATTGCTGTTTTCTTTTCTTTTGAAATCATTTTGATTTCCTCCTTATTATTTGATCGCCTGATACTAAGAACATGGTCGGAGTTGTCCAAAATTCTGAATATCGGCTGATTTAACGCGCATAAGATACATAAAACTCAATAGTAAGCCCTGTCTTACACACTTCGTTAGTATATCACATCTGTATTCTTACGTCAACCTCTCGTTGCAAATAAAAGGAAGGTTATTCCACCTGCTATGCAGAACAAAAATCCCAGTAAATAAACAGCGGTCAGCAGATAAGACCGTGGATCCTTTTCCAGAATTTTAAAATGATAAGGCTTTTCCAGATTAAAACAGATCTTTAAATGCTGGTTCATTCTGAATTCACTTGGATTGCTCCCCTTTTCATATCGCTCTTTAAAAAGCAGTCCATTGGCATAATATGCAATTACCGGATAATAGTAATGATGTATTCCGGCCCTCTCGCCCTCTTCGTCCGGTTTATCCACAACCAGATCCACAACCTGTCCGTCCGCACGCCCCTGATATTTTTCTTTTCCCTGAAAGTAATATCGGAAAACAGCAGTACCAAGTATCAGGACAACTCCAATAACAATGAATACCCCACTTAAAATTAACATCTATTGCTCACCAAAATATTCCTTTCCAAACTCAATATCTCTGTGCATGCACTCTTTTAATTTTTCTAAGGAATCAAATTTCATCTCAGGGCGCTCAAACGTATAGAGCAAGATCTCAATTGTCTTGCCATAGAGATCCTGGTCAAAATCAAAAATATACGTCTCAACACCCCGGAATGATTCGCCCACTGTAGGCTTATAACCGATATTGGTAATGCCCGGATACAATTTCCCGTTAATTACGGTCTTAGATGCATATACGCCATTGGGCGGCAATAACTTTTCTTTCTCCGGAACCAGATTGGTAGTAGGCATTCCAAGGGTTCTCCCGATTTTCCTTCCATGAAGCACTTCACCGATGATCCCATACGGACGTCCCAGAAGTTCATTTACAACTCCCATATTACCTTTTTTCAGCTCTTCTTTTACAAATGTACTGCTGATATCTTTCCCCTCATATTTCTTTTTATGAATCACTTCCACCTGAAATCCATATTTATCCTGAAGGTTCTGCAGGAGCCTGTAGTCTCCTTTTCTCTGATATCCGAAATGAAAATCTGTTCCTACGATTAGATATTTTGCGTGAAGGCGTTCTACCAGGATCCGGGATACAAACGCTTCCGGCTCCATATGGGATATCTCCGGCACAAAAGGACATTCGATCAGACAGGACAGTCCCTGTTCTTCCAGAAGTAACCTGCGCTCTTCTCCGGTTAACAGTACCTCAGACTTGTTTGAATTTAAAGTGAAAACCACACCTTTTAATCCCTCCCGCTGCAACTGTCTGACTCGTCGGATTAACCTTTGATGCCCCCTGTGTAAACTGTCAAATTTACCTAAGGTAACCGCACAATCTTCCTCACAGCTAAATTCTGTCGTTCCTACGATGTACTCCATACTCTTTTGTCCCTCCAGTGGCCTTAAACGTTAAATATCTTAACCGGCTTAAATCTTTTTTCCGCTTTTTCATAAGCGTATATAGCAAAAAACTGTCCCCCGGCATCATAAACACTTACGGGTCCATCCTGCAAAGGAATCTGTCCTGACACATGCTTCTCATAAAACATATTGCCATTGTATAACAATTTGTGGAATTCTTCACTTACATCAACCCTGGGATATTCTATAAACATTTCGTCAATCGGCGTAATATGATTCATCAAAGTTCCATTATCCCGCAGTTCTTCGATCTGCCCCAGCGTAAAACTGTCTGCAATTGCAAATGCTCCCGCTTTTGTTCGAACCAGGCTTTCCATGCAGCCTCCGCAGCCAAGTTTTTCACCAATATCATGACACAAAGTACGTATGTAAGTTCCCTTTGAGCAGGAAACGGTCATGGTAACACGAGGCAGCGCAGTCTCATCAACCACAATCTCATGTATATGGACTAATCTTGCCTTCCGCTCAATGACTTTCCCTTCTCTAGCCAATTCGTACAGCTTCCTGCCATCGACTTTTAAGGCTGAGTACATAGGCGGTATCTGTTCATAATCCCCGGTAAAGCTCTTTATTGCTTCCAGCACTTCCTGTTCCGTGGATGCCACCTTATTTTCTGACAGGATTCTTCCGCTGGTATCCTGTGTATCTGTTACGGTACCAAGCAGCATCACCGCCCGATAGGTTTTATCCCGGTCCGTAAGCATATCACAGAGTTTTGTGCCTTTTCCCAGACATACAGGAAGAACACCGGTAGCATCCGGATCCAAAGTACCGGTATGACCGATTTTTTTCTGCCTTAGAATGCCGCGAAGCTTTGCTACCACATCATGGGAAGTAAAACCCTGTTCTTTATTAACATTTATAATTCCATGAATCACGATTCTTTCTCCTGCAACAGCTGCTTTTCTATATGTTTTGTCAAATTATTAAGCACATCATGCATGGTACCCTGCATCGTACATCCAGCAGCACGTACATGACCGCCGCCACCAAAATAGGCTCCGACTTTACTCACATCCACAATTCCATTGGAACGCATGCTTACCTTAAATTCCTGAATTCCGGTCTCATAGATAAAAATTGCTACTTCCACACCTTTGGTATTGCGAAGCTGGCTTACAATTCCGTCCAGATCTTTTGGCTCCACTCCGTAGAACACCATATCTTTTTGACGGATCGCGCTGATAATACATTGTCCACTTAGAACCATAATGCTCTCTAACAGCGCTCTTCCCAGAATCTGATTCTGTACATAGGATTTTTTAAAATACGTATCATCTAAGATTCCGGAAAAATCAATTCCCTTATCCATCAGATCTGCTGCTGCACGCATGGTTTTCGGTGAAGTACAGCTGTACTGAAAGACCCCCGTATCATGTGCAATTCCCATGTAGAGTGCTTCTGCTATTTCTTTTGTTATCTTATCTTTATCTAACACATCATAAACAAGTTCAGAAGTAGAGCTTGCTTCCGGGACAATATAATCCACATCAGCAAATCCTGAATTGCTGATGTGGTGGTCAATGCACATCCTGCGTTTGGCAGTTTCAAAATAGGCTGCCGCATCTCCCAATCGCCCCTTATCTCCGCAGTCCAGGGAAATAAAAAGATCATATTCCATATTCTTGTCACAGGTATGGTGAATCTCATCAGTCCCCTGAAGGAAGCGGTAAGAGTTCGGAATCGCCTCTAAATATACATCTACATCTGTAATATGCGGGAAGTTTTTCTTAACATAGAGATACATTCCCATGCTGGAACCCACGCAGTCACCGTCCGGCCTTACATGGCCGGCGATTGCTACCGTTTTCACATGATTCAGTTCAGATGCTATGTTATTCATTCTCATCATCCTTTTCTGTCTCTTTGATATCTTTGTTGACATCATCAATTAGTTTCGACATATTCACACCGTATTCAATTGACTGGTCTAAGATAAAGCGAACCTCCGGCGTATTGCGAAGATTAATCGTTCTGGCAAGCTGCCTGCGGATATAACCCTCTGCGCTTTTGAGTCCTGCAAGTGTATCCGCCTGGGATTTTTCATCTCCCAGCACACTGATATACGCTTTACAGCTTTTCAGATCCGGTGCTACTTCAACGGCAACCACAGAAGTCATGGGATTAATCCTGGGGTCTTTGATTTCCCCTCGGATTATATTGGATAACTCATGCTGAACTTCTGCATTGACACGTGTATTTTTAATACTGTTTTTTCTCATATTTAAAACTCCGTTCTACTTAACGTGGAACTTCAACCATCGTGTACGCTTCTACCTGGTCAAACTCTTGCACGTCATTGAATTTTTCAAATACCAGACCACATTCATAACCTGATTTTACTTCTTTAACGTCATCTTTAAAACGTTTCAGTGATGCAAGCGGTCCTTCAAAAATCTGATTTCCTTCTCTGGTAATACGTACGGAACATCCTCTCTGGAAAATACCATCCAACACATAGGAACCGGCAATTGTACCAATACCAGATGCTTTAAATGTCTGGCGTACTTCTGCATGACCCAGTACTTTTTCTTCAAATACAGGATCTAACATACCCTTCATGGCAGCTTCCACATCTGCGATTGCATCATAGATGACACGGTATAAATTCACATTTACACCTTCGCGTTCTGCGGTAAGCTTTGCTGTTGCATCCGGACGGACATTAAATCCGATAATAATTGCATTGGATGCAGATGCCAGGATTACGTCAGATTCATTGATTGCACCAACTCCGCCATGGATAATCTTTACTACCACTTCATCATTGGAAAGTTTTAAGAGACTCTGTTTTACCGCTTCTACACTACCCTGTACATCGGCTTTGACGATAATTCCAAATTCTTTTAAATTACCGGCTTTAATCTGTGTAAAGAGATCATCCAGAGACATCTTTGCTTTTGTATCTTCCAGAAGTTTTTCACGTCCCTGACTGATAAAGGTTTCCGCAAAGCTTCTTGCTTCTTTATCGCTGTCAGTTGCTACAAATATTTCTCCTGCATTTGGTACATCGCTTAATCCTAAGATTTCAACAGGAGTAGAAGGACCTGCTTCTTTTACTCTTCTTCCCTTGTCATCCATCATGGCACGTACTTTACCATAGCAGGAACCTGCTGCAATGGGATCACCAACTCTTAATGTTCCTTTTTGAACCAGAACAGTTGCTACCGGTCCTTTTCCTTTATCTAACTCTGCCTCGATCACAAGACCTCTGGCTTTTCTCTTTGGATTCGCTTTTAACTCTGCAACCTCTGCTGTTAAGATAATCATTTCCAGCAGTTGGTCCATACCTTCCTGAGTGTGTGCTGAAACCGGTACAAATACCGTACTTCCGCCCCAGTCTTCCGGAATCAGTTCATATTCTGATAATTCCTGTTTTACTCTTTCGATATTGGCACTTGGCTTATCAATTTTATTAATGGCAACGATAATTTCAATTCCGGCTGCTTTCGCATGGTTGATTGCTTCAACGGTCTGAGGCATTACACCATCATCTGCAGCGACTACCAGGATGGCAATATCTGTAGAATTTGCTCCACGCATACGCATAGCTGTAAATGCTTCATGTCCCGGTGTATCCAGGAATGTGATTTTCTGACCATCAATACTTACCACATAAGCACCGATATGCTGTGTGATTCCACCAGCTTCTTTTGCAATAACATGGGTGTTACGGATTGCATCCAGAAGGGATGTTTTACCGTGGTCAACGTGACCCATAACACAAACTACCGGAGGTCTTGCCACTAATGTTGCATCATCATCGTCATCCTCTTTTAAGAGTTCTGCGATCACATCAACTTTTACTTCATGCTCTGCAATACAGTTGTATTCAAGTGCAATTTCTTCTGCCTTATCATAATCGATTTCATGATTTACCGTAACCATGGTACCCTGAAGGAATAATTTCTTAACAATGGCAGCTGCCTGGATTTTCATTTTATCCGCAAGTTCTTTGATCGTCAATACTTCGGGTAAAATGATTGTCTTGATTTCATCTTCCTTCTTCTCCACTGGCTGTTGTACCGGCTTAACTGGTTTTGAAGCCTTGTTGATAGCTTTCCCGCCCTTGAAATTACTATTCTTCTGATTTGGACGGTTTCCTTTATTTTCTTTTACAAATTTATCTGTTTTGTTAAATTTATCTGCTCTGATTCTGGATTCTTTTGTAACTGGTTTAGCCAGATCTGATTTTGGAGCACTTGAAGCTGCACCATAAGATCCCTGACCTTGTGTACGCTGTCCATTATTGTAAGGTCTCTGGCCACCCTGGTTGTTGTAAGGTCTCTGGCCGCCTTGACCGCCCTGGTTGTTGTAAGGTCTCTGGCCACCCTGACCACCCTGGTTGTTGTAAGGTCTCTGTCCACCCTGACCACCCTGGTTATTGTAAGGTCTCTGTCCGCCTTGACCACCCTGGTTATTGTAAGGTCTCTGTCCACCCTGACCACCCTGGTTGTTGTAAGGTCTCTGTCCGCCTTGACCACCCTGGTTGTTATAAGGTCTCTGTCCACCCTGACCGCCCTGGTTGTTATAAGGTCTCTGTCCGCCTTGACCACCCTGATTGTTATAAGGTCTCTGTCCGCCTTGACCACCCTGGTTGTTATAAGGTCTCTGTCCGCCTTGACCGCCCTGGTTGTTGTAAGGTCTCTGGCCACCCTGACCGCCCTGGCTGTTCTGGTTATTGTAAGGTCTCTGGCCACCTTGACCGCCCTGGCTGTTCTGGTTGTTGTAAGGTCTCTGGCCGCCTTGACCGCCCTGGCTGTTCTGGTTGTTCTGGTTGTTATAAGTTCTCTGACCGCCCTGGCTGTTCTGGTTGTTATAAGTCCTTTGGCCGCCCTGGCTGTTCTGGTTATTATAAGGTCTCTGTCCACCCTGATTATTATAAGGTCTCTGACCGCCCTGGCTGTTCTGATTATTGTAAGTTCTCTGTTCTGTTTCCTGCGGTCTGCTGCTTGGCGCTGCAGGTGCTGCCGGCTGGGATTCCTTTGCAGCTGTATGCTGCGCCGGTGCTGCCGCTGGCTGTGTGGAAACTGGTTTTGCCTGAACATCACTTGCTGCTGCCGGCTGAACCGATGGTTTTACCGGAGCTGCTGCCTGTGCCCGTACTTCCGGCACTTCCTGTGCCTTTACTGTCTGCTGGCTCTGTGGGCGCTGTGCGGTACCAGTCGTTCCCTGAGGTCTTCTTGCCTGTCCCTGTGTACGCTGCTGTCCGGGACGCTGCTGCATTCCTGTGCGGCTGTTCTGGGGACGGAATACCTGTGATATATTCTTTTTCTTTACCGGTTCTCCTGTGGTTTGCTCTTTACCTTCCGGTTTTGTAGCTGTGGATGCTTCCTGTGCCTTTACTTCTCCTGCTCCCGTAGCAGGTTTAGCAGTGCTTTTTCCGATATTTTTACGGATGTCATCCACCATACCTTCCTCTATTGTACTCATATGGCTCTTTACCGTTATTCCTTTCTCTGTAAGATAATTCATGACTTCTTTATTTTGCTTCCCTATTTCTTTTGCTAACTCATGTACTCTCAATTTTGACATATTACTACCTCCGTTAATTACTGTTACTAAGCTGCTTTTCTATGGCAGTAGATAAACCCTGGTCGGTCACTGCTAAAGATGCCCGAAACTCCTTTCCAATGGCGATACCCAGATCAATCTTCGTTCCATAAAAATAAATCGGCACTTCATAGTACGTACACATATTCTGAAATTTTTTTCTGGTATTATCGGAGGCTTCTTCGGAGATGATCACAAGACATGCCTGCCCTGATTTCACTGCTTTCTCCGTCGAGAATTCGCCGCTTACAACTTTGCCGGCTTTCATTGCCAAACCAATGAGAGACAGAATTTTATTTTGTTTCAATATGCTCTATCTCCTTTTTTAAACCTTCATATACAGATGGGGGGATGCTCATTTTTAGTGAACGTTCCAGCCCTTTGCTTTTCACTGCCTTTTCAAAACATTCTTTTGAAAAGCACAGATATGCGCCTCTACCATTTTTTTTACCGGTCGTATCAATGATAAGTTCGTCTTCCGGTGTTTTGAGGACTCTCATCATTTCTTTTTTGTTTTTCATTTCCTGGCATCCGATGCATTTACGCATAGGTGCTTTTTTAACCTGGCTCATACTGTACTCCTTCGACTACTGCTCTTCTGGATCCGGACCGCCTTCCAGAGAAGCTTCTTCTTCAAGAATATCCTCATCAAAACCGTCTTCTTCCATTAGTTCATCTTCGTGAAACAATTCATCCTCTGTATATGCTTCCTGGTCTTCCATAATGTCCTGTGCAAATGATTCCTGCTCATCTGACATCTCATTATAATTTTCTTCTTCAAAGAATCCTTCTTCTGCTTCCTCTTCGAAAATATCTTCTTCGTAAGGATCATCATAGAAATCACCGGATTCTCTGGCCTGGGTTTCACTCTTGATATCTATCTTAAAACCGGTAAGCCTTGCTGCCAGTCTTGCATTCTGTCCCTCTTTACCGATCGCCAGTGACAACTGGTAATCCGGAACTACAACCTTGGCGGTTTTCTCATCGTTATCAGCGATAACGGAGATAACCTTTGCAGGGCTTAAGGCATTTTCAATAAGTATTGCAGGATTCTCATCCCAGTTGATGATATCAATCTTCTCACCTCTGAGTTCATTTACGATGGTGTTAACCCTTGCGCCGTTTAAACCAACACATGCACCAACCGGATCAACATCAGAGTTGTTTGACCATACTGCGATTTTGGTTCTGCTTCCTGCTTCTCTTGCGATGCTTTTGATCTCAACCGTTCCGTCTTTTACCTCGGTTACTTCAGATTCAAAAAGACGTTTTACCAGTTCCGGATGTGTTCTGGAAACCAGAATTTTAGGTCCTTTTGGGGTATCCTTCACTTCCAGCACATACACTTTAATACGTTCTGTCGGTTTGAAGATTTCGCCCTTTACCATTTCATTCTCATTTAAGATTGCGTCAACCTTGCCCATATTGATACTTACATTCTTGCCAAGATATCTTTGAACAATACCGGTAACCACATCTTTTTCTTTGCCATAGTACTGATTAAAGAGTACTTTACGCTCTTCTTCTCGGATTTTCTGTAAAATAACGTTCTTTGCGTTCTGTGTGGCTATACGTCCAAATTCTTTGGATTTTACTTCCACATTTACAATATCACCGATATCATACTTGGAATCAATCATCATTGCATTTACAAGGCTGATCTCCATAACGCTGTCTTCTACTTTTTCAACCACTGTCTTTTCCATAAACACATGATACTCACAAGTATCCGGGTTAATGGAAACTTTAACGTTATCTGCTTTTCCAAAGTGATTCTTGCATGCCTGAATCAGTGACTGTTCGATTGCCTCCAGCAAAGTATCTTTGCTGATGTTCTTCTCCTTTTCCAGAATATTCAGCGCTTCTAACAATTCGTTATTCATGATTATATTTTTCCTCCTTGATTAGAAATCAAACGCCAGCCTGATCAGCGCAACATCCGATTTCTCAAACTTCATTTCTTCTTTGTCTTCTAATTCAATAGTTACGCTCTCTTTATCATAGGCACATAAGATTCCGACGAATTCTTTTTGTTTATTAAAAGCACGATAAGTACGGATCTCTACTTCTTCCCCCATACTTCGTACGAAATCTTTCTCCTTTTTAAGCGGCCTTCCAAGTCCGGGAGAACTCACTTCCAGGATATAAGCATCTTCAATAAAATCCTTCTGGTCTAAAATTTCACTTAATGCGCGGCTCACTACTTCACAGTCATCAATTGCGATACCGCCTTCTTTGTCGATATATGCGCGCAGGTACCAGCTTCCACCCTCCTTCACATATTCCACATCAACCAGATCAAATGCATGTTCCTGCACAATTGGTAAGAGGATTTCTTCTGTTTTCTGCTCATAGATTTCTTTTTTCGTCATCTGCATCGCCTTTCTGTTCTACACAATAAAGATGAGTGGACTTTCGCCCACTCATACTCTAGTAATTTATTCATCATCTTGTTCATTATAGCACCGTGAATTGTAAATTGCAACCCCCAATTTGGGAGAAACTCCCTTATACCGCGTCTTGACGTTACTGTTCATACCGATCTATACACTCTTCTTTACAGCATAGGAGCCAATAAAGCGATGGCTTGCGGTGAATTACACCCTTATTTTTGTCCCCTTGGTATCACGTTTGCCAAGGCGGAGTTTATTCAGCTGCACTTCCTTATCCTTATACTGTATCGTGGAGTCATCCTGGGTTGACAGATAATACACTTCATGGATGAAATCATTTTCTGACAGACGGATTCCCCGCACGCCCACGGCACCCTTTTTCTTCTGGGGAACTTCTTCCAATAAAAATCTCAGGAAAACGCCCTGATCTGTCTGCAGTACGATCTGACTGCTGTCATCAAGGCAGGAGACAGATACCACATGGTCTTCCTCTGCCAGTTTCGTAGCGGCAATGGTTTTCTTCGCCACGTCAAATTCTGTTCCTTCCACTTGTTTAATCATCCCGGTTTTTGTGGCAAATATCAGTTCCGACATCTTTACCTTTGTAAGAGTCTCTACCAGTACAATCTGTTCTTCGCTGCTGCTGTAGTTGCAGAGATTGTCAATGGGCTTGCCCTTGTCCCTGAACTTTCCGTAAGGCACATCCATCACTTTAATTAAATGCTGTTTTCCGGTATCGGTAAAAATACAGATCTTATCCGTATTCATACAGGAAAGAACATACTTATTTTCACTGTCCGCTGCTTCTTTGTTCCGGTCGTATGCAGTAACATCAATTGTCTTTGCATAGCCGAACCGATCCATCAGGAAGATTACTTCCATCTCTTCTATCTTTTTCTCTTCGTAAACGGCTTCTGCCGCATTTTCAATAGCGGTCCTTCTCGGTCTGGCATATTCTTTTTTTATGGCATCCAGTTCCTTAATGATGACTTTTGCCATGGATTTATAATTATTTAAAATATCTTCATAAGATGCGATGTTCTTAAGGGTCACCTCGTGTTCTTTTTGAAGGGCCTCAATTTCCAGTCCAATGAGCTTATATAATCGCATCTCTAAAATAGCAGTTGCCTGGATCTCCGTAAAATTAAGTGCTGCTGCTGCCTTTTTGGAAGCTGCAGATTTAAAATTAATTCCTTCCGTCACGCCATTGATCAGGCATTCTTTTACCTGCTTCTGGTTCTTGCTCCCTCTTAAAATTTCAATAATCAGATCTATCACATCACAGGCTTTGATTAATCCTTCCTGGATTTCCTTCTTATTTAATTCTTTTGCGAGAAGCGTTTTGTATTTTCTGGTAGCAAGTTCAAACTGGAAATCGATATGGTATTCAATAATTGCTTTTATTCCCAGCGTCTCCGGTTTCCCTTCTGCAACGGAAAGCATATTTACTCCAAAAGTGTCTTCTAAGCGGGTCTTTTTATATAGCATATTAACCAGGTTTTCATGATCCGCATTTTTACGGAGTTCCAAAACAATACGTATGCCATCCTTGGAAGACTGATTGGAAATATCTACGATGTCATTGGTTTTTTTCGTTTCCACCAGCGTAGCGACATCATTTAGGAACTTACCGATGTTGGCACCCATCATGGTATAAGGAATCTGGGTGATCACAAGCCGGTCTTTTCCATTTTTCCCAGGTTCAAATTCCACTTTTCCCCTGAGCTTTATCTTACCTGCTCCGGTCTTATATATCTGAAGAAGATCATCTTTGTTTACCACGATACCCCCTGTCGGGAAATCCGGTCCCTGCACATACTCCATGATCTCTTCTGTTGTTATTTTATTATTTTTAATAGTAGCCTTAACTGCATCGATCACCTCTCCCAGATTGTGAGGCGGGATGCTGGTTACCATACCAACCGCAATGCCTTCCGCTCCATTTACCAGCAGATTGGGCAGACGTACCGGCAGTACCGCCGGCTCCTTCTCCGTACCATCAAAGTTCGGTATAAAATCCACCACATCTTTGTCCAGATCATTTAAGTAAGCTTCCTGGGTGATTTTCTGCAGCCTTGCTTCTGTATAACGCATTGCCGCCGCGCCATCCCCTTCAATGGAACCAAAGTTTCCGTGCCCGTCTACTAAAGGAAGTCCTTTCTTAAATTCCTGTGCCATCACAACCAGTGATTCGTAGATGGAACTGTCGCCGTGGGGATGGTATTTACCCATGGTATCACCTACTATACGTGCACATTTACGGTAAGGTCTGTCATACTTGATGCCCAGTTCATACATATCGTAAAGGGTTCTTCGCTGAACCGGCTTCAAACCGTCCCTCACATCCGGAATCGCTCTGGCGATAATAACGCTCATTGCATAATCGATGTAAGATTTCTGCATTACATCTGAATATTCTGTTCTGATTATCTGTTCCTGTATATTTTCCATATAAAATGCTCCTTCATCGTGATACCCCCAAAATAACGCAAGTGGTTGTGCTATTTCCTAATAAGTAATTTGAAAACTCTTTTCTTTCACACTTGACACCATAAATTCCACAAGCTGGCTTGCGCTATTCCTTAATTAGCAGTGTAAACTAAAGTTCGCACTGTGAACAAAATTCGCACTGTGAACAAAGTTCGCACTGTGAAAGCAATTTTTTTCACACTTATACATCCAGTTCCGCATCTGATGCGTGTTCATAAATGAATGCCCTTCTTGGAGGTACTTCCGTCCCCATTAAAAGCTCCGTAACATTGGAAGCCATTCTGGCATCTTCAATTTCTACAAGCTTCAGACGGCGTGTGGCCGGGTTCAGAGTGGTTTCCCAAAGCTGATCCGCATCCATTTCTCCAAGACCTTTGTAACGCTGCAGCGTAAATGATCCTTTATGGGCTCTGCGGTATTTTTCCAGTGCTTTATCATCATAGAGATATTCTTCCGCACCTCTGGACGGAACTGCCTTATACAATGGAGGCATAGCTATATACACGTGTCCTTCATAGATCAGATCCGGCATAAACCGATAAAACAGGGTCAGCAGTAGTGTGCTGATATGCGCCCCATCCACGTCGGCATCTGCCATAATAACGATTTTATCATAGCGCAGTTTCGATATATCAAAATCGTTTCCATAACCTTCGGAAAAGCCGCAGCCAAAAGCATTAATCATCGTCTTTATCTCTGCATTTGCCAGCACCTTATCTATACTTGCTTTCTCCACATTTAAAATTTTACCCCTGATTGGCAGAATCGCCTGATAATTACGGTCTCTCGCATTTTTCGCTGAGCCTCCCGCAGAATCTCCCTCTACAATAAAGATCTCACACTGCTCCGGTTTACGGCTTTCGCAGTTGGAAAGTTTTCCATTGGAATCAAAAGAATATTTTTGCTTTGTCAGCATATTCGTTTTTGCTTTTTCTTCGGATTTTCGGATCTTAGCAGCCTTTTCCGCACAGGAAAGCACGTTTTTTAAAGTCTCCAGATTCCGGTCAAAATACAGCACAACTTCCTCACCCGTCACTTTTCCGGAAGCCTTCGCCGCATCCTGATTATCCAGCTTGGTCTTCGTCTGCCCTTCAAAACGCGGTGCAGGATGCTTGATTGAAATAACAGCCGTCAATCCGTTTCGGATGTCCGCGCCGGTAAAGTTCGCATCTTTTTCTTTCAAAATCCCCAATTCTCTTGCGTAATTATTCATAACGGTCGTGAAGGTTGTCTTAAACCCGGTCAAATGGGTTCCCCCTTCAGCATTATAGATGTTATTACAAAAGCCCAGTACATTTTCATGGAATTCATTCACATACTGGAATGCACATTCTACCGTAATTCCTTCCGACTCTCCTTTAAAATAAATAGGCTCATGCAGGGCCTCTTTATGTTGATTCAAGTCCTTAACAAATCCAATAATTCCATCGGGCTCATGGAATTCAATATGTTCTGTTTCTGCTCCCCGCCTGTCCTCAAATACAATCGTTAGCGTGGGATTTAAATAAGCAGTTTCATGAAGACGGCTTTTTACTTCCTCCGCCGCAAAATTAGTCTTTTCAAATATTTCCGGATCCGGCAGGAAATTAATCAGCGTTCCTGTCTTTCTGGATTTCCCTGTAATCGGCAGCAGACCATTTTCCAACTCAATAACCGGTATCCCTCTTTCATAGCGGTCATGATGAATTGCCCCTTCCCGGCTTACCTTAATATCCAGATACGTAGATAATGCATTTACGACAGAAGAACCTACGCCATGCAGCCCGCCGCTTGTTTTATATACGGAATCATCAAATTTTCCTCCTGCATGAAGTGTGGTAAATACCAGACGTTCTGCTGACATTCCTTTCTCGTGCATCCCCACCGGAATACCCCGGCCATTGTCATTAACCGTACAGGAGCCGTCTTTTTCCAGCGTTACTTCAATCCGGTCACAGAAACCTGCCAGATGCTCGTCCACTGCATTATCTACAATTTCATATATAAGATGATTGAGGCCTTTTCTGGAAACACTGCCTATATACATACCCGGTCTCTTTCGAACTGCTTCCAGGCCTTCCAGTACAGAGATGCTGCTCGCATCATATGTCATCGTTTGCTTTGCCATTTTCATTATCCTTTCATAACTTAACATTTACCTAACCGCTATTATAACAACATCCTCATTAAAAATGCAAGTAAAAATCAAATCGTCACTTCTTTCCCGTTTCTTCCCTGCTTGTTATCCGGCAGAAAAAAGAACCCCTACTTATTAATAAGGGTTCCTTTTGGAAAAATAAAAAAGTGATCCGTTATGGATTGCATCTTTTACATGGATCATAACCTTTGCCTATTAAATCATCTCTGCTTCCATTATAATGCTGCTTATTAGAATCATTCATCTGATTGACTGAGGAACAGCCAGGCTTATGGAATTTGCCGGTATTTATATTAATAATATAATCCATTCCCTTTGCCGGAGCCTCTGTTGCTGATTCACTGGTCCTTTTCTCACTCTGGCTGCTTTTTACTTCTCCTGAATTACCATTTTTAATGTCTTTTCCGGTAGTATATTTCCACTTAATCGAACTGCCGTCACTGGATGCCACAATCGTTCCCAGTTCATCTGTCCTGAAATACTTAATTTTATTCTCAGTTAGCTTCTCCAGGCTTTCTTCATCCGGAAGTCCGTAATCATTATCTTTTCCTACGCTGATAACCGCATATTCTGGCTTTACAGCTTTTAAAAATGCATCCGTTGTGGACGTCCTGCTGCCATGATGGCTAAGTTTTAATACATCCGCTTTCAGATCGATCCCGGAATCCAGCATGTCTTTCTCTGAATCTTTTTCAGCATCGCCGCAGAGCACAAAACGATTCTTCCCATTTTCCAGCTTAATCCCCACAGACCAGTTATTATAATTATCACCATAGTCCTTTCCCTTTTCAGGTGAAAGTATGGTAAATTCAGAATCCCCCAGCTTGTATTTCTTCCCAGGAACAGGATCGGTAATACTTAACTTCTTCTTTTCAATTGCAGATACCACATCTTCAAAGGTCTTAGTCGTATGAGCTTTAGCCGGCATGATCAATGTATCAATATCATATGTATTAATTACGGTATCCAAAGACCCAATATGATCTTCATGGGGATGTGTCCCGATTACATAATCCAGCTTCTTCACACCCTGGTCATTCAGATAATCTATTATGGTGTCTGCATCATCATTATTTCCCGCATCAACCAGCATAAATTTCCCCGCTGACTCCACCAGTATACAATCTGCCTGGCCCACATCAATAAAGTGAACATTCATTCCTTTATTTTTGCTCTTGTCATTTTTGCTATTATCATCTTTGCTTTCTGATGTCTGTTTATTGGAAGCAGAGGCACTTCCTGTCACTGCTTCCGCCTTATTCGCTCCCAAAGCGCCGATTCCACCTAAAATAAAAACGATGGCAAACAGCAGCCCTAATATTCTCTTTGTTTTAGATCCTTTCATCTTCCCTTCCTCCCTAGTATAAATGTTAGCAAAATTCTCTGCTTTGTGATTCACAGCACAATTGCTCAATTGATGTCTCCACTGTCTCCCGTTATAGGAAATATTTTATCGACAATTTTATATTAGTTCCAAAACATAAATTTGTCCAGTGCTTTTCGTTTGCGCAATCACAGGTTACTCCCTTAAAACACGCCCTGGAATTTAAAATTGTCGTAATTTGCAAAAAAATTAAAAAAAATCAAAAAAAGTACTTGCAAAATTTTCTAAAATGGTATATGATATGCAAGTACCAAGCGATGAGGTCCGTTGGTCAAGCGGTTAAGACGCCGCCCTCTCACGGCGGAAACAGGGGTTCGATTCCCCTACGGACTGCTCTCTAAAAAGTGGAAAATCTTAGTGTTAACTGAGGTTTTCCACTTTTTTTATACTTTGGTTTTTGATTGTCCTTGATTACTTAAATAACTATGATATTTTTTATGATTTTGGTTAAATGTGTTTTCCATCTGTTCTTCTATTTGATTCTTCGTATATCTGTTGAAGCAATAATTTCTGAGTGTTGTTCTCTCATCTTCGTGCCCCACGTGTTTTCTGGGTAGTTACAAGTTTGACACTCCTATCAGCCGGGCTGCACTCTCACGCTGACGAAACCTATATCAAGATTCGAAGGCTCAAAACCTATATCTGGTTCATCATGGATGCTTCCAGCCGCTCGATACTGGGCTATCAGGTATCGGATAACTGTGGCATCAGTCCCTGTATTCTTGCCATGAGAATGGCTTTTCTTTTTTTTAAAGAGCTTCCCCAAAACTTCCGCTTTATTGCCGATGGGTACAGTGCCTATCCTCTTGCGGCCCAACAGTTTTTCCATGAGTTTGGTGATAAATTCAGATTTGATATCACCCAGGTGATCGGACTTACCAACGACGATGCTGTTTCAAAAGAGTTTCGCCCGTTCAACAGATGATCGAACGCCTGAATCGTACTTACAAGGCTTCTTACCGTACCACAAACGGATTCGACAACATCGACGGCGCTAATTTATGACCTGGCCTTATGGGTTGCTTATTACAACTTCCTTCGTCCGCATAAACACAATCGATTTAAAGTCCTTAATGGGTCCCTCCCCGTTATGCCGCGAAAGTCACTTGACATAAGGATCACGGATCATCCCGTTATGCAGAAAAGGGGCTGCTGCGCCCTTTTCCTGCCTTCCGGCGAACTTGCGATTTTGAGCGTGATTAATTCTACGGGTGTTTCTTTCTTGTACTTCTCATAAAGTTTCTGACCATCCTCTTCATTTTCGATAAATGCTTTATGATCGAAAGATGGTCTCATGTATGGAGAATAACGTACATTATAAGTAGAACATTAATTTCACTTTTCTGTCGCTTCTTCACATAGGAAGCATTCTCTTTTTTTAAGGCTTTAATCTTTGCATCCAATGCATTGACTTCTTTTTTCTTGCTTGCTTTTTTTGCTCTAAATTGTAAAGCGTTTCTGCTATGCTTGAAAATTCTTTCATGGTTTTACACAAATGACACTTCACTCCTTTTTCTGATTTTGGATTTTCTTGATATGTGAGTACAAAAAAAGCATACCGCCCGATTTTGTATTCAGACTTTATGCTTTATATATGATATAATACATGTGATTGTTTGGTTACGATATTTTTTGTAATTTTTCGCTATGTTCTGTTACTACTTTCTTGAGCAATTTGACGTCTTCCTCAATAGCAGTTATTTTATTAGCTTCTGAATCAAAACGTTTGGAAGCTGGCAAATAATTTTCAGCCAACATTTTAATATCACGCTTGATATCATTCTCAATGATAATATTTATACGGGTTTGCTCTTGCTTAATTTCCTCAATATCCATTTTTAAAGGCTCGATCTTTTTGTCCATGATATTAGAGATTGCTAACAATAACTCATTATCTGTCATACCTTTTTACCATCCTTTACAAATGTGGTGTATGTATTATACCATATGTAAAGCATAAAGTCTATTCGATTATCAAGGTGGGCGGTGTAAATTTACTGTAGGATTGTAAAGGGTAGAGTCACCCTGATTTGTGTTAAGTCCATATTAGATTTGCTTTTCTATGCCGATTATAACATTTCCTTTTTTTCTTTTCAAGTCTTTTTACTTTTGCGGATTGCGTAAATTTACCTTCGGAAATAATGGTGTAGAGTTCACCCACGATGCGCTGATAAAGTATCAGGCAATGACTTATATATTTAATATACCTCTTTTGCGTATGCAAAGCAAGCCCAGTTTTTCTGTGCCGGTTCTATGTTTCCTCATTTTTTCATTATTATGTACACTTTTACAATCCCCATATATGCGCATTGAAATACATGATTTTTTTATTCTGCAATGACAGATTATGGCTTATGCTTTCTGTGTACTTTCCAAGTTCTCCATGTCTATTTTTTTCTGACTGTATTATTTGCGTACTGCTCAATACCGCATACGCTTCCCCTACCGCCTTTGGCAGATCCTTTTTTTGGTATCTTACCAATTCCAGCATTTCTCCTCCGTTTTCATTATAGGCTCTTAATTGTGCCATTTTTGCTGCTCCTGTCATACTCCAACCCATCGGCCTTGAACTCATTCTGCTGGATAATACATGGCTCACATGGCCTTCTGTACTGCTTCCTTTTACTCCGTCTTTATGTTTTAAACGCAGCCTGGCTGCTGTCCAGTTCGACAGGATATATGCTTTTGCTTCTGACATTCTCTTTGTTTCATTTTCGTTTTCCCGATAGCCTTCCAGTCTTTCTACGATTCTTTCAAACTCTTTTTTTGTCTTACTCCTGATTGCTGTCCGCAGTTCATTTGCCGCATCCTCCCTGCTGTCCTTCATATGGCTCGTCAGCCTGGTCAGATATTTTTCCAGATGAAATTCATCCAGCACATACGTTATACCCGCAATTCGCTTCCTTCCTGATTTAATCCATCCCCCTCCATCTGCATTCAGATAGATTTTCTTGACCTTATCGAGTTCACATTGATTATTTATATATTCATAGACTTCGTCCCAAAATCGATTGTTTTCCTCTCCATGGCTCACACTAGCAAACCCTTAATAACAATCTCAGCCAGAATATTGATAACTTTGAGGAGGTTAGCTTTGAGATTATATAAAATGGGGGTGTGCAAAAGTTTGCACAGGGTAGAGTTTGACATCCTGCAAAGGTTTGCATAATGTTCAAGTGATACCTCCAGGTGATCATTTACGCTTAACTACCATTTTACAGTGGCTTCTTACACTTCTATATGTTATATTTAGATTATCTACGAATTTTGTGAGGACAGAGAATGAATGAATTGATTGAGAATATTGATAAACTGCATACCACAGAAATGGGCTTAGAACGTATAAAAAGGAATCTATCTCTTGAAGATAGTGATGTCGTACAGTGGTGTAGAACAGGAATATTGGACAAATATGCCATTATCAAAAGAAAAGGAAAGAACTGGTATATTACTATAAACAATTGTGAAAGAACTGTAAATGCCCATAGCTATACCATTATCACAGCAATCTGTTGCCGTACACTAATCACGACAGTACACTTCGCAGGGGTATATCCCTGTTTGTGATCTCTACATGTGGTTCAAAAACAGGACTTTACCCCTCCCAAGTGTACTGAACTGATATAGACACTATTATTTATAAATAAATAATAGTTTAGCGCTCGGGGAAAAATCCCCTCCCACTGCCATGAGTTCTTCTTCACAATTAAAGCCTGTTTCTTGGTGGAGTTATCTCTATAGAATATCAGAACGAAATTATTTCCATCTGATTTACTGTAGCTTTTCTTTTTAATCCACCTGAAGTCAGGAAAGTTCTTTAAAGACACTGCTACTACCATCTCTGATTTTCCCGATATGCAAACATTATCAGCGTATCATTATTAACATTGTGGAAAATTTTCCACGAAGTCAGTTCTATTGACTTGTGATTTTAACATATTTCTGTTTGATTTGGGGCGTAATCTCATTGTGCAAAAATACACAGTGAAAATTATTAGATTTATGTTGGATTATTTAAATCACAGGGACGTTTAGTCGTCTCTCTGTTTGGGTAAAAAACATCAATCACAGGGACGCCCAGCGTCGACATATGGACATTCCTTATTTAAACAGACATATATAATTAAACAGACTAAATACTTTTATTCACTACGTTCATAAAAGTATTTTCTTCGCTTCGCTTAATTTCCTGTGTCAGAAAAAGATTGCAGAGTATTATTTGTTGGCAGAATCTACAGTGTGCTATCTTCTTTTCTGATTTGGGGAACTCTGTTGCGTTTTACTGGAGATCCAATGAGTGGCAGCTATACATATTTCTTTGTTGATCTAGGTGCTTTTCCTGGACAAATTGGAATCCGGTGATCCGTAGATGTAAGTCCGGTAATATGCTGTAGTAATTATCTGGTCTGGGTGATTGTCTGATTTGACGGTAATTCGCTGTTCCTGGTTGGAAAATTAAATGAGAGCCCCTACTCGCTTATCTTCTGCTCAAAAATGAGCTAAAGTTTACGGGTTGGAGGAATTTTAGATACGGCAAATGAATATTGATTATGTAGTTTGGTTGGTATATTAATAAAACATTTTTATTAAGTTTGTTCTGTTGGAATTATGGACTGGTTGTGGGGTGTGAATTATGTAAAGTAGTTTTGTAAAATTCTTTTATAAAAGTCTTTATCTAAGTCTCATCCCATTTCCCCCTCGAACACTTTCATATTCCATTTTATCACAAATTCTTGCTATATGGAATACCTCTCAATAGAAATAAACGCTACTTACTCTACTCACAGTTATGATTATGGCAGCAAAAAAATGCTTGTAAGCACAGAGTTTTTTCATTTAAATTCTAGTAACTAGTAATATTTATACTTATAGTTATAGTTATAGTTATAGTTATAGTTATAGTTATAGTTATAGTTATAGTTATAGCCATAGTAATATTGCACAAAAGAATGTCAAGTTTTTTCGATAACAAGTTCGACAGATATTTTTTTAATTAGTATTTACATACAAAATCGGCTATACAAAGTGCACAATAAAAATAATACTATAATTTATAGTAGTATAAAATACAGCAATCCCTGTATCTAACCATATATTATCGAACAAGAGATATTTTTAACACCCCAATTCCCTAATATAAAATAAAAGAGAATTGGGGAGGGTAAATTACTCATGTTTGATTTTCTTTTTGATGCAGTACATAGTCCAAACAATTACTGCAATGACAATACTGAAAAGAGCCTGCCCAGGAATTAGCACATAGAGGGCAAATATGGTCGTGTGGTCATAATTATTTGTCAAGATATCCGACAGCAAAAAACTACTCTCCATAAAAAGTAATATATTACTAATTACAATACTAATAATAGGTGAATATTTAATATATTTGGGTTTAAGAATTAGCAAACCCACTGAGATAACCAAAGATATACCCATTAAATAAAATATCATAAACATTTGGTATTTATCCATATCACTCTCCCTTATATAGGCTACTTAATTACAAGTGAATCCGGTAACAAAACATCCACATACTTATATAACTTCATACAGAATATTTAAAGTTATTATACGCTAACTTTTAGTCAGAATCAATCACAGTCATAAAATAAGTAGAAGAAACCAATAATTATTTTTTTACTATAGTTTTTTTGAAATTCGCAAATGCTTCTTTATAAAGTTCAATATCCCTATCTGTGTTGGTTGCCCCAGATTCTTTTATAAGTTCATCAAATAAAAACTCAATATCCGACAGTTCTTCTTTTCTGGCTTTCAGACTTATTTCATATACCTCCTTCGCTTCCTTCAATGTTTCAAAACAATCTACACACTGGTCAAAATCTATAATCCGTATATCATCTTTATCTTGATCCGAACCAACGATTTCTACCCGCATCATATCCGCTCTTTTCTTGAGCACTCTCAGGTGTTGAAAATAATAGTATTCAAAAACATAGTAAAAGCATTCCCCCGGTTCCAAACTACTGATATCATACATTCCAGCCACATCCTTTCAAGACAATTATATCGCCCGAATCTGGGTTATACAACTTTTCTCTGCTGGTTATGGCTGGTAATATATGGTATTTACCCAGCATGTACTATATCATTTTGATAGGAATTATCACCAAAAGGTTTTACATCCACTTTCAACAACGCATCATATACATGCTTTGGTATCTTATTCTTGTACCTGTCCGCCATGATGATAATATCTGCTTGCTTGTGCTTTTTGTACTCAGTAAATGCTTCTTCTGGAGTATCCCAATATCCTAATACAATTGATTCACCACCACACGGTGTAAATACTCCATAATACTTCTCACGGCTGCTGCTGTACCTGACTCCCAGCGGTAAAACAGGTTTATTCCTCCTGACTCTACGGGAAAAATAATGCTTCTTGCTGTTAGACAGCATAGTATTCAGGGTTTGTGGCAGAATGCAGCATTTGTCTGGTGCATATACCTTGTTTCCAGGATACAGCAAATCTTTGTCTACTGCCATCGATTCACCTTCACATTCATAATAATTTGCCCAGTACCACTCCATAAACGACTCTGGATCTCTTGCCCAGCTATCACACATTACTGAATCATCATAGCACTTCCTGCTGCTCTTTTTGTTGCATCGGTAGGTAATACCTTGCCATATATCAAATGTCCGATTCTTTGATGATGTTATGTAGGGAATATACTCCTGCTTTCTTTCAATGTCCTCCACTTTTATATAACCTCTATCCAACGATGTATACTCATTCCAGCTTACCCACAATAAATTCTTATAGTAATTATTATTGCGGTCTTCGTCAATATGCCAGATCCAGGTAATCTCACTGTTTCTTTCTAAGAATTGTTCAGCTACCTGTTCTGCCGGGCTCGTTTCTCTTTTGTACTTCTCCCCGTACTCATCAACTAGATTGATCGTATAGTGGACATTCCCAGTCTTGTGCATGTAAAAGTATTTTCTGAGATTATTAACCATTCTGCCGTAGTTGGATATCCAATAATTCTGGGAGTCCTTTACCTGGACGAATACTTCTTCTTTGCTTAAGGGTGTAATCTCTGCTTTTGTTAAATTCAGAACCCTTGCATCGGTAAGATCTGCAAACTCCCAAAACTCTTTTCTTTGTTTCCGCTTTATCATTTCCTTTTTTGTCATCCCTGTTTCCCTCCTATTTAAACCGTTTGCCAAATGCACTTTTTATATTGCGTTCAAAATCTTCTTTCGTTTTTGCCCAGAATCCGCCATTTCCGATCAGTCCTCCGTCTTCAGCATAACCGTAAATCGTCTGGGTGTCTCGTCCGCTTGGATCGTATCTATAGCCCGTGTCCAGGCTGACACCTCCGGTTACTGTATCTCCTCCTGATTGGATGCCGTCATGCTGCGGTGATTCTGCTAACTGCCCGATTCTGGAATATCTTCCTTCGGGTGAGTTGTAGAAGCTGTCAACGTTTGCGTGCAGGTCTTTGAATGACTCATCTACTGTTTCAGATACGGCTGCTTCCATTTTTTTCATTATTTGTGCTTTGAGTGCTGATATTGAATTTACTGTTTTCATAATTTCTCCTTAATTGAAAAAGCCCATAACTGCGATTAAGCGGTTACAGGCTTGTTATTGTGGTATTGTTTAATTTTAGATGATTTGTTGTTAATTTCGGACTGTAAAGTTTATTTCTTTCAATGTATAAGATTCGTTATCGTCATTATAAAACGAATCCACTACATATGCCTCTAATGTCAAGCGTTTATCCACCCATTGAATAAGATTTAAGTTTTTAAATGTAAATTTACCTCTACTATTTGATTTAACATCTGCAATTTTATTCCCACTAGGATCTCTTAACACTATTTTGGAATTCTTATTTGTAATACCTGATATTATTTTAGTATCTTTATTAATCTTATTATATGAGGATGGATTAACAAACGTTATACTCTTTACCAGGTTTTGAAGCTGTGCCGTACTTTTATACCATGAATCTTTTCTGTTCCAACTTTTTGGTAACTTTTTATTTAATTCCTTTGCACTAATTTTATTATACTTAAACTCAACTTCATCTAAATTCGGATATTTATTTAAATTTGGTAATTTTTTTATTCTGTTTATTTGAACATCCAGAGACTTTAATCTGGTTAGTTTATTAATATCCTTGAGACTGGATATTTTATTATTAAAAACATACAAATATTCTAATTTAGTTAAATTCTTTATTGCTAAAATATTAACTAGCTGATTATTATATGCTGATAAACTAGTCAATTTAGTTAGTTTTTCAACGCCTGATAGCGTTTTTAATTGGTTATGACTAACATTCAGTTCCGTTAAATTTTTAAGTTTACCGATACCTTTTAAACTTTTAATTTTATCCTTTTTACCATATTTACTGGCATCTAAACTCTTTACTTTAGCTACATCTTTTTCCGTAAAACTTTTAATTTTTCTTACTTTTCGTAAAATAGTCTGGTATAACACTTTATCCGGTATACCCGAGTTATTATTTGGAATAGTTTTGCTTTTTGCCATAACATTCAGCGGTAACACCACCAGCATTAAGATTAATACTACCGATGTCAATAGAACTTGTTTTGTTTTCGTCATTTTTTCTCCTCTCTTGTATATATAGGAATAGAGGCATACAATTGTATACCTCTAAAGACTTTTAGCGGACTGTAAATTTAACTTCTTTCAATATGTTCTTTTCCCCGTAAAGTTGATCAACAACATATGACTGTAAAGAAAGTGTCATACCTGCCCATTTCTTTAGGTTTAGGTTTTTGAATGTAAATTTACCTTTGTTATCCGTTTTAACAGAAACGATTTTTTTACCTTTGGGATCTCTAAGGGATATTGTTGAATTCTTATTCGCTATACCCGATATTTTTTTTGTATTTTTACTTACATCATTAGTTGATGCGGGTTTAACAATTTTTATAGTTTTAACTAGATTTTGAAGCTTTACTTGACTTTTAAACCAGGTAGTGCCTACTGTAAACCTTGGAGAAAGCTTTTTATTTAATTCCCTTTCACTTAATCTGTTATACTTCAATTCTACTTCTAACAAATTTGGAAACATATTAAGATCTGGTATTTTTTTTATTCTATTATTTGAAGCATAAAAAAATTGTAACTGGGTTAATCTTCCTATCTCCTCTACATTTCTAATCCTATTTGAATCTATATTGAGTGCCTCTAAATTAACCAAACTCTTCAGTTCTTTGATACTCGTTAAATGATTGTCATTTATATTTAATGATTTCAAATTAGTTAATTTTTCTATCCATTTGAGGCTTTTCAACTTATTATGAGATATGTCTAACGAAGTCAATTTTAAATTTTCAATACCTGATAATGAGGTTATTTCATTAACAGCTACATCTAATTGCTTTAAATTTTTTAGCTTTTCAATTCCCTTTAACGTTTTTATCTTTTTTTTATCGTTATAGTTATTGGATTTTATTCGTTTTATTTTCATTGCTTCTTCATCTGTAAATGTATCAAATTTACTTTTTCCAAGTTTTCTAAGTATAGATTGATATAGTACTTCATCAGGAATACCCGTTCTATCGTTAGGAATAGTTTTAGCTGCAGATACATTTAATGGGAAAAGTATTATAAATAAAGTTACTATAATTATAACTTTTAAAATATTTTTGTGTCTAACCATGTTCATTAACCTCCTCACTATTAAAATATCATTATGGTTATAGTGCCAGACAGTCAGGCATTTATTCATCTATTTCCGATATAATAATGTAGCAAATGTAAGTAGTACTCCATCCGGCTAGAAACCCTACTGACAGTGCTGATTATTTTGTCAATCTGCAAGGCGGAGGATGTAAGCGTAGTGGTTCCTCCGCTGACTGACGACAACGCGGCAGATGGCAAAATAGGCAATGTTGTCAGTTTGGTTTCTAGCCGGATGGAGTAGGCGTCTTCCTCTTTAATTTAATACGACGCACCTTTTAGATCATCAAAATCAATATAGTTAGTAACATCTTCAGGATACTCAGCATTTTCTATACTATACTTATATATACGCTTTTTTACAAAAGTATTATTATAATGTTGACTAAACGAATCAAGATAATCCATATAATTACCTATTGATTCTACAAAAACAAGATACATAGTATTAGTTGTTGCTTCTCTCGCAATTTTATATCTATTTGGACAAACCTTAGGGTCGTCAGCTCCATTTTTATGAGTAATTGCGTTACCTTCTTTACCATTAATTTTGAATTTTGTTATGTGTGCAAAGGAATCTGTTAATAGATGTATTGCACTTCCCCATAAAAAGTATTTCCGGTTTTCTTTAGTATTACCATATTGAGCCAGTAAAGTGCTCCAGGATTGTGCACCAAATTTAGATGTGTTAATATTTGATTTGATTTTATTAAATACTCTTTTATCTAGTCCTCGTATTAATTTATAATCTGTAAATTTCGAAGTATCTCCTCCTTTAAATGCAATTCTAGTTAAGAATTCGTAACAAGCAATATAATTAACTGGTATGTCTTCTTTACCATTTTCCTTAATTCTATACCCACCGTGAAATTCTGGAAAACTACCATAACCTTTGATTTTACCTTCGTCTGAATCAGGGTATATTGCTCCAGCTTTAATAATGGCTAAGGTTTTAGAATCCACTTTGAGTCTATAACCTCCTAAATCGACAAATTCTTTGTGCCCAGTTCCTGCCCATCTCCCTTCTACATAAGCTTCATCATCATTTATTTCTTCAAAAGTATCCGGATTATACGGATTTCCAGGTATAATATTTTCTCCTTCTATATTGGAATTATCAAAGCTTTCAGCAAAGGTATCATACATACTCATTGCATAATCTGCATCAATTAGCCCACATTCATCGGAATTTGAAATATTTTTTGAAGTTGCATCTATCAATTGTCGTATAATTTCATGCGATTTTGATAAATCTTTTTCCCATAACAGAGAAGCTATTCCTACCACATGAGGCACTGCAATACTTGTACCATGTGTTACAACAGATCCACCAAAGAATGAAGCTGTTTGAATTTTTTCACCCGGAGCAGCAATATCTAGTTCTTTTCCTGTGTTGCTAAATGAACTTATCTCTGCTTCTGGAGTAGTAGCTGCTACTGCCATTACTTCTTTAAATGCTGCTGGATATTCCACTTTATCAGCATTGTTTCCTGAAGCTCCTACCATAAGTATTCCTGCATCATACGCATCTTCAACAGCTTTTTTCATAGCATCTGAATATGAAGAAGTCCCGAAACTCATGTTTATAATATTGATGTCATTATCAATACACCAATAAATTCCCTTTATGATTCGGCTTAGTGGTGTTTTATTTTCGCCATCTAATACTTTTACCGAATATAAATCTACATTTGGATTAACCCCTTTGATTCCACCCTCTCCATTTGCACAGATTATAGATGCTATTCCCGTTCCATGACCTGTTAAATCCTGAAACATAGGCGTAACATATTCCTCTTCTTCAACTAAATTAATTCGATCCCCCAGGTCGATACCAGCTACGTAGTCAACTCCGGAATCTAACAAAGCTACTTTTACTTTATCCATACTTCTGGCACATGTATCAACTTCATCTGCATTAATCACCTGTAAGTTCCAGTCAGCTTCAACTTCAGTTTCGCTTGCATTCTTCCTTGCTTCCCGTATTTTAGCCATAAATTCTCTCTTTTTTGCTGTCTCTGGGTCTTCTACCTCTGCAGTTGTTTCTGTTTCCAAAAGTTCTTCTTTAATTTCTAAAGTCTCCGTTAAGTCCGTTGTATTTTCAGTAGTTTCTGTCTCTTCTATAACTTCTGTTTCCTCGGTTACTGATTGTTTCTCATCTTCACTCTCAGTAAGAACCGTTTCTGCTTCTGTTCCTTCCGTGATAACCTCTTCTTCCAATTCACTTTTCAATGAATTTGCATAAATTATGATATCCTCTTCCACAATCAAACCATCATTTTGTTGCATCTCTTCTGCTTCTTCTGGTGATAATTCCATTACTGCAATATTGTTATCCGATAATTCTGGATCTTCTTCTAATATGCTATATGCTGCTCTGCTGGTAACATCGTTAAACTCTTTCGAACTGTCTGCCATAACGATATAGCTTTTCGTATCAGTATCCGTTTCATTTTCTGCATTTGCGATCATCATATTATTGCTGCCAACCAACTGACACATCATTGCGAATACCAAACAGCTACTTACTACTTTTTTGCCTGAAATCTTCGTCTTTCTCTTCATAGATATTCTCCCTTTTCTCTTTGGTAGTTTCATTGAACATATTGCTTGTTAATATGAATCTGGAATTGCCAAATAAAAATTTCTTTCTCTTCTCCTTTCTGACTATATTTTCACAAATATTTCATATTATTTTGTAAATATTGTACATTTAATTTTAATTATTATATCATATTGTAATTAAAATTTCACCCCCCATTGACTAACTGGTAGCTATTCTCGTCTAGTTGGTAATTTTATCCACTTCTTACCATAGATATATCTTTTCAAAAAAATAGAGACATACAAATGTACGCCTCTATCCTTAAATTTTATTCTACTTTTACATTACAATATGCGCTTTTTCCACTGCTTGTCTTAAGCGTGATTCTACATTTCCCCTTCTTCAGACCAGTGACTACACCCTTGCTGGAAACCTTAACAATTCCCTTTTTGTTTATTGTCCATTTTTTCGTATCAGTTGCATTCTTTGGATATACCGTTGCTTTCAGTGCGTATTTCCTGCCAACTTTCAGTGTTAGGTTCTTACGGCTCAGCTTAACCTTGGTAGCTTTTCTTTCCTTAACTTTTATAATGCAGGTAGCTTTCTTTCCGCTTTTCGTCTGGGCGGTGATTACTGTCCTGCCTGACTTCTTAGCGGTAATTTTACCTTTGCTGGAAACCGTTGCATATTTGCTGGCTGAAGAACTCCATTTAATGCCTGAATTATACGTTTTCGGCTTCACTGTAGCTTTCAGCGTGTATGTCTTTCCTTTATATAGTGTCAAGGATGGCTTATTAAGCTTAATCGATGTAGCGCTAACTGACGGCTTATCCGGGGTAACAGGCTTGGTTGGCTCTACCGGCTTCGGTATATTAACAGTTACTTTACATGTGGCAGCCTTGTTGCCGTCCTGGGTGGTTACTGTAATATTGGCTGTACCGTTTGAAACTGCTGTGACTTTACCGTTTTGATCAACTGTTGCTACTGATGGATTACTGCTCTTCCAGGTTACTGTCTTGTTGGTTGCGTTTGCGGGTGATATGGTTGCATATAAATTCACAACAGCATTCTTTGAGTTAAACTTTACTTCTGTATTTTTTAAAGTAACTCCAGTAACATTTATTGAGGAAGATCGCTTTATATATACATCTAATCTATGTGATCCTATATTACCACTTTTATCATAAGCTCTTATATATGTTATATAAGTTCCTTCTTTTCCCCCCAGATCTTTAACATTAATCCTGTAAGAAGCATGTCCATTCTCTAATTTTCCTACAAACCAAGTTTCTGTTTCACCTAGCCCATTAAACCATGATGGGAACTTAACGTTATCCACTGCATCATTGTCTTTTACATCACATGAAACAGTATATCCCTCACTATTAACGTCCGATATCTTAACATTACTTATTTCTGGCGCTGTCCGATCTACAAAAACTTCAACCCTATGTTTACTAAAATTGTCATATTTATCATATGCAACTATATTAGTGAAATACATGCCTTCTTTTCCCGCAAGATCGTTAATATCGACATGAAAAGTTGCTGTATTACCATTCAACGTGCCCTGATACCATTTATCTGTTTGCCCTTCTTCATTTAACCATGACGGGAACATTACTCTGTCTATTCCAGAAGGATCAGTTACATTGCACGTAATTGTATATCCGTCTGCAGTTCGTTCCGTTACTTGAACATTACTTATTTCTGGATCGCTGCGATCAATACCTATTTCAAACCTATAAGAACCTATATTACCATTCTTATCATAAGCATTGATATAAGTAATATATGTTCCCTCTCGTCCACCTAAATCATTTACATTTATTCTGCATGAAGTAGTATTCCCATTTAGCTCACCTTTAATATCGGTATATGTTTCTCCGGGAGCATTAAACCAAGACGGAAACTCAACTCTATCAATTCCCACATTATCGGTAACGGTACAAGTGACTGTGTATCCGTCTTTATTTACATCTGTGATCTGGACGTTGGAAATCACTGGGGCTTCTGTGTCATATTGAGTTAAACTTGTGATATTGTTACCATCCTGGTGCTTAACATATCCTGACGTTAATGTATTATCACCAAATCCAGGAAGTAGGGGCTGGTTTATCAATGTTCTTACTCTGTCTTTACTAATGGTATGCCCCCATACAACTGTATTCCGGTTATCACTATTACAATCTACATAGTATATAGTATTATCAATTATATCTGTAATTACAAATGTATGATTATATGACCCGTTTTTAAATCGAACTAAGTCTCCAACAAAAAAATCTGACGGGTTGGATATTATTGGCAAATCATTTGCCTTTGTTTGGAATAGTCTATCAAATACTAGTAAACCAAATCCATGACATTGCCAAGCTCCTTGAAATGAACCATTCCATTTTTGTCCTGTAGGATATTGTGATTGTAGAGTCGAAAAATTCTCCTTCATCTCATTCACATTCAAGGTTCTTGCTTGCACATTTACTTTTACAGCTAACAAACTACATAAAAGTAACGCAAACACAATTGTAGATTTTAAATAATAACTCATTCTCTTTCCCATAGATTTTCTCCCTTTCCCTCCATAAAATTAATATTTCTTATATTATACCCTCCATATATTACCATTTCAACTATTTTGTGCAAAATATATGAATTTTAGCATTAATTCTTATTTAATTCATACTATTTTAATAATGTATTTATTTTAATACAATGTATTTATTGCTTTTTTTGATAAATTATTATAATCTAATGTAGAATATTACACAAATCTATGATAGTATTAAAACAAATTAAACTAAAGGAGAGTTGTGGAATGAAAAATTCAAAAGCTTATGCAATTAACATTATGGGATGGATAACAATTATTGTGGGTGTTATAGGGAGTTTCGTTATAGGCGATGTGTATCAAGTAGTATCTTATTCATTTACAGGAATAGAAAGATCCACCTATAATTGGTCATTGGCAATTATGTGTTGTATCTCTTCCGTATTTATTGGACTCGTTATCATTGGTTTGGCAGAAATTATTGAGTTACTACAACAAAACTATGATAAAAATACCCTAATTGAAGAGAAAATCAATGGTTTCGAATCAAGCCTTAATGAAATATCTAATAATACTAAGCAACCTTCTGCAGAGAATTACAATGAAACTCTTCCACCATTATAATAAAGATTAGTAGGAGGTCAGCTATGGAAAGATTTGAACGTATTTGTTTTATCGATGGTATGTTATGGTCTCACGATTGCCCAGTTTTACTCGAAAAAGGAGCACTTTTAATCGATACAAAGAAAAATATTAATGTTTTACAGTTGAAATTTAGGAATCTACAGGAAACCCCTATTAGTGCTGTTTACTTGATTATTAAGCAAAAAGATGTGATGGGTAATGTTTTAGGAGATATTGAGCGCTTCTACTTAGATTTATCTGTGAAATCTAATGAGTATTTTGGAAACTCTGTACCTATTGAATTAACTTTTAAACAGGCAAGGTCATTTGATTACATCGTTTCCACTATTGTTTTTGCAGATGGTACTAAATGGCAATCATCTGAATGCTTAATGCCTATTGCCACACCTAATAAACTTACTGATCTTAATGATTTAAAAGATCAATTCAAAATTGAAGTACATAAATTAAATTATTCTGATGTTTGTGAAAATTTGCCATATCAAGGAGACGGTTATTGGATCTGTGCGTGTGGACATTTCAATCTAAATAAAAGTAATCGCTGTCTCCATTGTAATCTTGACAAAAATAAACTATTTGAAATAAGTAATTCTGATTTTTTATCAAAAGAAAAGATTATTTTGGAGCAGGATAAACATCCCTCTGAAACTATATCCGAGATGGCTAACGCAGCAGAAACATCAAATGAAGAAAGTTTACAAAAAGTTACTCCCAATAATAACAAATATAAGATAATAATTATAGGTATTTCTATTGCTATTTTCTTCATTGTTGTAACTATGTGGAATACTATGAAAAACAGCGAAAAAGATTCTTTGTCTAAAACAAACATCAGTCAAAGTGGTTCTTCCAGTGAGATGATTAATAACGCTATGAATACTAACTCTGATAAAGAGGTAATAAATATTTTTGAATCTATAAACTTTAACATGAAACCTCAAGATATAAGTAATCTACTAGGAGACAACTATGAATTCAGTAGTCGCAGTACAGAAGATCAATCTTTTCATCGTTACATGGAATTCCAGTCTGAGTATACTTTAGATAACATTCCTGGTAAAATTGTATTTCTTTTCGATGAAACAACATTACAAGAAATGTATTGGATTCACTATTTTGATAATGATAATAGGGATACATTTAATGACACTGTTGATTATATTTCTACGTTTCTTGGTGAACCTACGTTCCCTAATACTAAGGATCAAACAGATGTTAATTATTGGGATAGTTATAAATATAAATTAACATATAGTACTGCAACAGATGGTCTATTCTTTTACAAAATCAAATAAGTAATATTTACACTTATCCTAATAAGCACTAAAATAGTCATAAAAACATAGTTTCATTTGAAACGGCTTCTATGACTATTTTAACGCTCATATATTTATTATAATTATTGTGTTGCATATGTTTCATTTTCAGTACCTTTTGATTGCCTAGTTGATTGCCTAAAAAAAAGATGTGCAAAAAATCCCCTTTCTATCAGTCAATGGCATCAACCAGTTTTTAAACGATGCGTAATAGGATCTGATACAATGC
>OASR01000113.1_pt1 | contig 49934 bp, 53 predicted proteins | sample 1475751 | NCBI WGS metagenome assembly OASR01 (sample SAMEA2579907, study PRJEB22360) | human gut metagenome | biome: human gut; feature: human-associated habitat; material: faeces | place: Denmark | collected 2008/2010 | reverse complement strand
GCTGAGCTGAACCCCCCCGGGCCGCGCCCTCCATACCCTCAAGCCACAGGCGGGCGGCCAGGCGATACTGGCCTTTGTTTTCGCGCTCTATCGCTCTCTGTTCAAACGCAAGGGCTGCAGGTGTAACAGCGATGACCTTTGATGCTCTACGCTGCGGAGCGTACTGAGCGTGATATTTTTCAATACGGTTCATTTTGTCCAGCCTTCTCGAAAGATTACCGCCAGCAGGAAAAGCCAGGCGGATACGGCGGCCAGGTAGTAAAACCATCCTGACCACCTTTTCCAGCACTGCGCCAGCGACATCACGCAGCGTTACCTACCGGGCGAAATACTCGCTGTTCAACTGGCGGCTTTTTTCCGCCAAACTCTACCGGGCTGGCAGCCATTCGTTCATCAAGCCACTTTTCAACTTCTTCCTGAGTCCATGCGCAGCGCTTGTCAGTGATATACCAGCGCTTAGGGAACTGACCGATCTTCTCCAGGCGATCGATTGTGCTCATTGATAACGGCACCACCGCCAGCAGTTCCTTTTTGCCTAATGCACCTTTCATATTTCTTCTCCTGTTTCAGTGCGGCGCCACGGCGCCGCGGTGGTGTTTACATCGGGATTTCGTTCAGTTCATCGCGGCGTATGGTGTAGACGTCGGTTGCTTTCGACAGACGCTCATCATCGTTAACCAGATTTTTAGCGACGTATTTATATGCCTTATCAAGATCGGCAATGGTGTTGTAGTTCATTGCTGCATCAGTGAAGGCTGTCAGCATTTCATCCGGATCGCGGTCATCAGATTTTCTGGCTCGTTCTTCCGGTTGCTGATCAGGCTTAGCGTTGATGAGCGAGTTCATCCCAGCGGCGTTTCTTGCTGGTGGCGTGATGTCACGCTCTACGCGCGGCGCGGTCTCCTGTAACTCGTCAGGCGTGTAAACTCCGAGAATTACATCAGGGCAGTAAAGGCGAGCCCAGCGCTTAACACCGAGATAGGCCAACTGTTGCTTTGGATCGCTCCCCCATAAAGTTGAGTTACGAACCTGAGCCTGGGTAAGTAACAGGTCCAGGACTCGAGGCTCACTTTCACCTTTCAGCGTTGCCCAAACCTTTACCCCGCATCCTTTTTCATCTGTTGCTGACCATCCAGGTGCAAGATACTTTTTCCCTTTGTCGTTTGTTTTTTCGATGAACTTTCCGATCACGTTCTCCCATGGGCCGAACCATTCAAAGTGAACGCGATCCTTTGTTGGCGCCATTGCGGTAATGGCTGCGTTAACCAGTTGCGCTTCATAACCCAGCGCGCCGTTAATGACGTGGGTTTTTTGCGCTACAGCGAAAGGATTCATTCCCCACTGCGCAGCCTGCATTGCTACAGCCATACAGTCTGCCGGCTTCCCTGCAAGATGCGCCGGAACCGTAACCCGGCTCTGGGACATCAGCTCAGCAAAGCGTACTAACTGGTTGATACCTTCCGGACTGAATATTGCCGCCGCGGTGCCGACGGTAGCGCCTGGTTGAGAAGTGATTGTGATGTCGTTGCTCATACGTACAGATCCTGTTTGCGTGCCCATTCAGGGCGTTTAATAATTTCCACTCCGCCCCATTCGTCTGACAGGCGACACTGGTGATAGGTATTTAGATCCCGGCGGAACAGCGCCATTCCGGTATCAACATCAGGTGCATCAAGTTCAAACGCGCGCACCGGATAGCGACCGCAGTCGATGCTTTCGCTGACGGCCAGGAAAAAGAATCCGTGTACTTCTCCGGTAACTTTTTGCGCGCCTTCGCAGTACATAGCGTTCTGGACGTGGTACCGGAATTCCTCGATGTGCCGTGCAAAGCGTTCCATGTCGGCCACTTTCTTCACGTCGACGATCACGTTGTGCTCATTGAGCCACTTATCCGGGCGGATCCGGCACAGCTCGCCGGTCTCATCGTCATTCCAGTACATCGATGCTTCGCAGTGGCCTGGCGCCTCCAGCATCCAGCGCGCCGCCGGGTGAGCCATGGCGCTTTCGCGCATCAGGCCAAGTTTTCGGCCTTCCTCGGCGGTCATAACCGTCATTCCCTGCCTGGATACATCTTTCAGAAATGCTTCTTCGTCTGCTTTACCCTGGGTAGTCCGGCGGTTGAATGCTGGTGCAATGATGAAGCGCTTATCGAATTCCTCTGGCTCCAGCAGCAGGCAGTGCAGGGCTGTACCCATGTCCAGCGCGGACTTTTTCTCTTCATCTTCCGGCGCTGCCTTGACCCATTTCAGCAGGGCAGGGTTCTTTGCAACCATATCCAGCTGCGACTTACTCACGCCGTCGCCGGCGTGGTAGTCCTCGTTGCTGATGTCGAAATAGATACCTGGGTTCATGCCGCTGTCCTCGCGCTGTCGATCTGGTCTGCCAGATCCCACTTGCCAACGATCCCGGTCAGTTCACTGATGAATGCCGCCAGTGATTCTTCAAACTCCACGCTTTCAAGTGCAGCGTTGATGATGTCCTGGCGGACCCCGGCGCGGCGCAGATTGTCGAATGCCGGGATCAGGTATTCAGTCTTAAGCGTTTCCTGAAGCTCTACCTGTCTGGCATGCAACACTTCGGCGATGCGATAGTCGCTGTCGAAACCGGCCATGATTTTTTGCAGATTGCGTTGCTGTTGAGTATTCATAGCCACCTCAGTATTTGATCTGGACCGCAGATACTTTCCCACTGGCGATGGCGATCAATGCTTTCTCCGCCATTTCCTGTGTAAGCCCGTTTTCAATAAGATCAGTAATTGCCTGACGATTGATTGTGCGGCGATGTTCTTTATCAGCTGCGCGCCGCGCTTCTTCTTCTGCAATGCGTTTCTGCTCAGCCAGGCGAGCTGACTCTTTTTCTTCGGCTTCACGGCGGATTCGATCGGCTTCTTCCTGAGCCTTGCGACGTTCTGCATCGATAGCTGCCTGTTTGTCGGCTTCTGCTTTTTCTGCTGCGGCTTTTGCTTCACGCTCAGCCTTTTCTGTGGCTTCCTTCTGCTCACGTTCTGCGCGCTCCTTCGCCAGAATCGCCTCGCGCTCTCTGGCAGCTATCGCGTCTATTTCACGTTGCGCCAGTTCTGCCGCTTCACGTTTCGCCTTTTCTTCAGCCTGACGCTTAATCTCTTCTTCGTGTGCTATGCGCTGGCGCTCTGCCTCTGCTGCTTTTTCGGCACGATCGCGGTCGATATCTTTATTCATCAACAGCGCCATCTCGTGATCGAGCTCGACTTTTTCTGCCAACTCTTCAGCTGCTTTTTTTGCAGCCTCTTCAGCATCCAGACGGGCCTTTTCTTCTTCCCATTCAGTTGCTGGGCTACGAATTTCAACAGCCAGTTCGTCAAGCGCGTCACGAACCTTTTTACGTCTCGCATCTACCAGTGCCGGGCGCTTTTTCATTTCTGCAACCAGCGCTTTCCCGGCATCATCAATTACCGTTTTTGTGCGGCGGACGGTTGAAGCCATGCTGATATAAACGCCACGACCTTTAACCGTATTTACGTCACCAACGACTGACGTCGCTTTCTGGCGTATGTCAGAAATAAGGCTATTGATGTAGTCATCACTAATGAATGCCGCCTCAAGTTCTGCCGCTGCTGGCAGTGTTACCAAAACCAACTCTTTTGATTCGCTCATTTACCCATCCCCATTTTTTGATCGACTTCGTGGGCATCTTTTTCTGTGAATGCCCAGCGAAGACCTTCCTGCAGCGTGCGAAACTTCCAGCTCATCAGTCCGCAAGCCGTGACGCAGTACCAGCCGTTAATGATTTGCCATTGCATACAAACCTCTCTATTACCGTTTGGTAATAATCAGGCGTATAAGAAAGCCACCGGCGGTGGTTTTCGGGTAATTAATACGAGTCCTGATTACCTTTAAGGTAATAATCCGATCAAAAAATGATTATGTCAATAGAGGTGATGAGAAAAATATTACCAAAATGGTAATTGCGAGGCGCGGTAAGAATCATGCCTCCGGATGGCGGGGAGTATCAGAAGATCAGCTTTCTCTGTTCTGACTGAAAATGAAGTCAATGAACGCGGTGATCTTGTTCTTCTCTTCCTGCGGAAGTTTTTCGAAAGCCTGGTGGTCATACTCAATCATGCCGCGCGCGTCAGACGGCATAATCAGCTCGTAGGCTTCTCTGCCAAAGGCACGCGCTATCGCATGCAGTACGCCGATGCTGGTGCTTCCGTCGCAGTTCAGAATGCGGTTAACGGTGGCCTGGCCAATACCGGCAGCGTCAGAGACTTTTTTCTCAGAGTTCAGAGTCGGGTGCGAACCCATCCAGAGTCCGAGGGTGAAAGATGCCTGCTTTTCCACGCTCCATTCATCCGGGTTAAGGAGCCCGAGCTGCGCGGGTGCATCAGACATGTGATCGATGTCCAGCCAGAAACGTTCCTTCCTTGCGAAAGCCTCAATCTCGCGTGCGGCATTGCCGCCGATGTTTTTCGTACCCTTACACCACCTGTTAACCAGGTTCTGCGATTTCTTAATCCTTTCGGCGAATCTCAACTGCGTGTTATCGAAGTTCTGCCGGATTATTTCGTTGAGGTTATCACGTCGTATGTCGTAGATGCTTTTCATGTCTATTATGTTTTGCCTGCAATTATTACCTAACTGATTAAATTTAATAGAATATTACCATAAAGGTAAACTTACCAAAATGGTAATAATCATTGATTTATTCACCAGAAAGGTAATAATTTACCCATGAATAGACAGGCTGAGATAAGCAAACTATGAGCGAAGAAAATAAATTTAATTTCAAAAAGTGCTGGCTTGATTTGTCGCCCGCTGAGCGCGATGCGTTTGCTGCGGAAGCTGGAACGACCAGCCATTACATTCAGACCCATCTCACCGGGCGTCGCAAGATGCCACGCAAGCGTTTGATGGATGGACTGTTTAAAGCGTGCAAGGCCCGAGAATGGACCCGGAATAAAAACGACCTCGTCCTCTACTTCTGCGACCTCTGATCTCCTTTCCTTCCCCCTGTGCCGCCACCCCCGGCGGCTCCTGGCATCCTCTCAATACCTAAATGGTAATATTTATCCGAATACGGTTGATCTTTTTTCGCCTTGATGCAAAATTACCGATATCAATAACCAAAAGGGGGAGGCATCGCTTGTGAAAATTGTCACCAGAATGGAGGCGGCGAAGTCCGGCCTTAACCGTTTTTATACCGGCAAGAAATGCCGCAATGGACACTTGTCAGAAAGATACGTTCTTAATGGCACCTGCGTGCAATGTGCTTTTGAAAGCGCTAACCGGCATCGGAGTGAGTTTGTTAATGCGCTAAGAGATGCGCAGGAGGAAACCTGATGGCCGGTGACTGGATCAAGATGCGTGCAGATCTGCATACGCACCCAAAAGTTGTCCGAATGGCGTCCGCATTGAAAGCGGACAGATTGCGGATAGTTGGCGGACTACATTCCGCATGGTGTCTTTTTGATGTCCATTCAGAAGATGGATTACTCGAAGGTTACAGTGCTGAGACTCTTGACGACCTGATCGGATTCCCTGGCTTTTCCCGGGCAATGATGGCTGTTGGATGGCTGGAAGAAAACGGAGGAAGCCTAGTAATGCCGCGCTTTGAAGCACATAACGGGCAGTCCGCAAAACGGCGCGCACAGGACGCAGATAGAAAGAGGAATGTCCGCAAAATGTCCGCATCGCAAGCGGACAAAAATGGGACCAGAGAAGAGAAGAGAAGAGAAGATATAAAAGATAAAACCCCCCCTAACCCCCCAAGGGGGAGGGAGCCTAAAAAATCATATCCGTATCCTGAACAGCTCAATGCTGAAGCCTGGGAGGAGTGGAAGGCCTACAGGTCAGAAATGCGGTTTAAATCCTACGCGCCAACCGAACGGAGCGAGGGGGCGGCGATCACCAATCTGATTAACCTGTCTGGGGGTGATCATCAGGTACAGATGCTGATTGTCCAGCAGAGCATGGCTAACGGGTGGAAGGGGCTTTTTGAGCTGAAGCAGAAGAGTTCCCGTAGCGAGGAAGGCAACGAACCGCACTGGAACAGTCCAGAGGCATGGAAGGAGTTCCTGTGAATAACGTATTTACCGCAATCAACAACCGCGACGGGGAAGCGCTGTCCAGAATGGCAGGATCAGACCAGCAGCATTCAGGTGATAGCGTGGTGAATATCACCGCCGAACGCCTTGTCGATGCCCTGTTTAAGCAGCTCAAGCAGCTATTCCCGGCAGCAGAACAGACCAACCTGAAGACACCAGCGCAGGAGACCGCCGCAAAGCAGCAGTGGATTGCCGCATTCGCTGAGGGAGGGATCCGCACCAGAGAGCAGGTATCGGCAGGGATGCGCCACGCCCGCGCCAGCGCTTCCCCGTTCTGGCCATCGCCAGGACAGTTCATCAAGTGGTGCAAAGACAGCAAGATGGTGCTGGGCGTCAGTATCGATGATGTGATGGGAGAATTTCACCGGTACTCCCGTGAGAAGAGTTTGCAGCCTGGCGGACCTGAGCGGTTCCCGTGGCGTCACCCGGTTATGTACTGGATTGTGTGCGATACCCGGCGGGCTATGTATCAGCGTCAGCTGAGTGAGGCAGAAGTCGAAAAGCACGCTCGAAAGCTTCTCGATGAATGGGCTGAAAAAGTAGCGTCAGGGCAGCAGATACCCGATCCGGTACTGAGCATACAGGAGAAGCCGGAACCGATAAGCACACCACCTGACACCGGCGGTAATGCCTACCATCCACCCGGGCGAAGTTTTGGATGTATGCCCAACTCGGCGACACTCGGAGGCATAACCCCGGCCCAGTGGCTGATGGAGGAATACCGGCGAGGGAAGGCAGCAGGACTGGTCAGGTAAGCAACAGCGCAGTAGCGCATTTTTTTACGCCTTTAAAATTACCAAAATGGTAATAAAATATGCGCAAGACTATTGATATCGATCTGAATATAGATTTATATTACCAATAAGGTAAGCGTCATGAAGAAATCATTGCAGGCGCTCGGGAGACTCAAAGCCGGGCAGATGAATAAAACCGAGACGGCTTACTGCCAGCACCTCGAACTGCGCAAGCGCTACGGGGAAATCGCCTGGTACCGGTTTGAAGGAATCAAGCTGAGGCTGGCTGATAACACGTTCTACACGCCGGATTTCGCCGTGATGCTGGCAAACGGCCAACTGGAAATGCACGAAGTGAAGGGGGGTTACTGGACCGACGATGCCAGGGTGAAAACCAAAGTCGCAGCAGACCAGTATCCATTCCGGATCATCGGGGTAACGAAACTTCCGGCCAAAGCGGGCGGCGGGTGGAAGGTCGAAGAGTTCTGAATCGACGATCCTGATAGATATCAAATGAATCAATAAGTTAAACGGGTAAGCGGGGGTAAGTATGGACTTTGATTTCGTGAATTACAGCCGGCGCACGTTGCTGCTGTTCGTGATGGTGGCAAACATCATTGGGTGGGTGGCAATCGTCGCCGTCCTGTATGTGGCTTATCTGGCGATCGAGTGGGTGGCGGCATGAACATCGAAACAGTAAACGAGCTCATTCAGTCGCTGGAGAGCGCAGGCGAGCTGTCGATAAGAGAGCAGAAGTTCCTGAAGCTGGCGAAAGAGTTTCGCATTTGCAGCGCTTCACTGGATGCCGCCATAAAAACCGGGAATATGCTGGCAGACCAAAATGCTCAACTGGCTGCGGAGAATATGTCAATCAAAGCTATGAACGATTGTCTATCGGAGGAATTGCGTGGTTATGAGTCTGATGGCGCTTTTGAGGGGCCGAAGATGCATCTGCTGTGGTGGCAGGTCGAAACCCCCGCCACCGATCGCATCGTAGCCGGGATTAAGGCTGATGAGGCGAAATTCATTTTCCACAGCATTCTTGATAATCCTGCCGTAACCGGCCTTGGCTCTCTTGTCGACTGGCTGGAGCAGCATGCCAATGATAGCGACGCAGTAGTGCAGGCTGTGCGCGAGGGGGCCGACAAATGAGCATCGACTACTTTGATATTGAAGAATTATTGAGCGCTATGTATGGCATCACCGACGAGCAGCGGAATGATGGTTTTGATTTTGATGAGCTTCTATACGAGAAATTCGATATCGGATTTGAAGAATTCTCAAAAGTTATTTCGGTCCTGCTGCCACTGACGCCACTGGTTGAACCTGCGCTTACAGGCAAGAAATACCACGCATTTATCAAGGATGGGCTGGCGCTCATCAAGCAGGAGGCCAAGCATGACAACTGATATCACCGAACTGGCGCAGAGCCACGAATTGCTGATTGCAAACGGGCAGCAGACAGCCGACCTGCTACGCCATCTGGCAGATAACGAAATCGACTCCGACTATTTTGCCGTTGTATCGGAGTGCGAAAGCTACGGAAAAGAAACTGACGCTGAGCTATCAATCACAGAGTTTGCCCTCCGTGCCGCTGGCTACGTTGATGCGCTGGTAGAGGCGCTGGAGAAGGCGCAGCGCTACATCGAGGAATTACGTGAGTGGAATGCCGGTCTGGCTCAGGAGTCATTTGAACGCCAACAAAGAATATCCGAATTATTGGAAGGAAAAGTAGGCAGTGCTCTTCTTGAACGTGAAAGACATCATGTTGAGGTGGCGGGGAAGTTGACCGAGCTTATCGAGCAGATTGAGTCCCGCACCGTGAAGTTGCCGAAGCCACACGCTCACTTAATCTGGATTCAGGCCGGTCATGCGCCAGACGATTACTGGGATGATGTAGCGGTATCTCACAGCGAGAAAGACCGCTGCTGCGATGGTTCCGAGCGCTATCCGGTTTATGCGCGCTGGGAGATTGAAGATATGCTGACCGCCGCTGGCATCAAGTGGGAGGCTGAGTGATGGCACTGACCAAAAAACAGCGCGCAGAGCTGCGCATGAAGTTTGGCGGGCGCTGCGCTTACTGTGGCTGTGAGCTTGGCGACAAATGGCACGCTGACCACGTTCAGCCTGTTATCCGGTTCGACGGGCAGATGCTTCATCAGGAGCGAGACGACATCAACAACATGGTTCCCGCATGTCATCCATGCAATCTGCACAAGCACTGCAATAGCCTGGATGACTATCGCCGAATTATCGACGATGGGCGCAGAGAGTTCCTGGTGTCCGGGAAAGGAAAGGCGCTGGTTCGCATGGGGCTGGTTGAAATGAAACCTGACCCGGTAGTGTTCTGGTTCGAAAAGTATCAGGCAGAAGGAGCCAACCAATGACCAAATCAACCATAACCAGAGAGCAGTTACTCGAAATTATTGAAACCGATCACGTTCAGTGCGGTGAGGCATCTTATCTAGCCCGCATGGCGCTGGCCGCAATGGACAGCGAGCCTGTGGCAGAAGTTTTATCTAACCGCCCAGGCAATGACACGTCGACAATTGACAGGGCGCTTCCTGTTGGCACCCAGCTCTATCGCCACGCGCAGACAGCGCCGGTAGTGCCAGATGATATCAAATTGCGAGAACTGTTCGATTCCTGGTTTGCGTCAGATTGTTCTTTCGATCGGTCCCCGGAGGCGTCAGAGGAAGACAACATCGCATGGCGTGAATCTTACTGGTACGTATGGCAGCGTTGCCGCGCCGCCATGCTCCAGGCTGGCAACTGTCGGGAAAACGCGAATTCGTCAACCAACAATTGTCGGGAAATTGCGGAAACGTCAACCGGCACCGCAATAACTCCAGCAGCACCAGACAAAAAACTGACCGACGATGTGCTGGATGAAATCATCGCCGGAGCCAAAACATCGATGGAGCAGTATCTTGCTCTGTCGCTTAAGGCTGAGCGTGAAGTATGGCGGAAGGAAGGGCCCACCGACGATGAACGCATTATGGCTATCGAGGGCATGCGCAGCTGCGAATGGTGCAGTGATCAAGGGTGGATTGTTGGCGAAATGGGTATCACGCGCTGTGCGTGCGGTCAGGCTGGTAACTCTCCGGTGCATTCTGGACTCCGCCCGGAGCAAAACATCGGCTCTCCGGCGCAAAGCCCAATCGATCACGGCTATCGACCAGATTGCGAATGCTCTGGCTGCAAAGCTATGGGAAGAATCTGCGCTGAGTTAGCAGGATGGATTCCGGTAAGCGAGCGTATGCCGGAGAATGATGTATCTGTGCTCACATTCGACGGAATGTATAGGCGAGTTCATCATGCTATGTACGGTCACTGGCAGTGCTGGAATTCAGAAAAAATAACCCACTGGATGCCGCTGCCAGCCGCCCCGCAGGAGGTGAGGTGATGGACTATACAAAACTGAACGAGTACGAGCTTGCTGATATGCGCAACGCGATCGAAAGAGAGCAGAAACGTCGCGAGCAAGGGCCTAAAGTACTGACTTACCGCGTCACTTCATGCATGACAGAGCATCGTTATTTTAAAGACCTGAAGTGTGCGCTGCTGTGCCTAAAAGATACGGTTGATATGCTAATCGAGCACTCGCTTGAAGACGGAGGGGAATATGTTAACAAGTGCACAGGAATCGTTGGCATAGTTTTCCGCGTGGAAGAGATTTCACAGGCTGATTTCGACGCTAAGGAAAAAGCTAAATATTACGATGACATTTGCTTTGAAGGCCGAGTTGGAGAGTTAAACTGATGCCTAAATCCCCCGCAGAACGCAAAGCCGCGCAGCGCGCGCGGCAGTCCGCCGCCGGAAATCGTAAAATTGAACTGGTGCTGGATGAGCAGGAAATGGAGATGCTGGCGCGAAGCTGCGCCGCCAGGCGCCCTGGTCGTGCGCCGTACGAAATGGCCGAGTACATCGCGTTGCTTATCCGCCAGGATGATGCGCGAGTGTGTGGCCGTATCAAGTCAATCAGTGCCAACAAGTGCGGGAAGTGCGGCGATGCGCTGCCAGTTGAGTCGTGTCCGTGCGATGGTGATTCGGCATGCTGGGTGACGCGTGGCTGGCATGAGACTAAATTGCCAGTGTGACATGTCACGATATCGGCAATAAATTGCAATGGCCGCCGACTATGGCGGCTTTGTTTTGCGTGTTACTATTACCAAAACGGTAATTATTTGCGGAGCAGTTACCATGCCAAAGGACCCCAAACGCAAATCCACGCAGTACAAGCCGCTGACGGCAATGCAGGAAGCTTACGCCCAGGAATACACTAAATGCCCTGAGAATCAGACTCAGGCGGCGATTAACGCCGGGTTTTCGCCTAAGACAGCAGCCGTCAAAGCCAGCGTTATGATGCGCGATGAGCGCATTCAGAAACGGATAGCTGAGCTCATGGAAGAGCGCAACAAGCGACTGCGCGTCAGCGCCGATTACGTGCTGCTGCGCCTGGTGGAAATCGACCAGATGGATGTGCTGGATATCCTGAACGATGACGGCAGCCTTAAGCCGATCCGCGAATGGCCTAAGATATGGCGTACAACCCTCAGCGGCTTTGACCTGTCGTCAACCATCATGAACATGGATGAGACCTCGATAGAGACCATCCTCAAGAAAATAAAATGGCCGGACAAGGTGAAGAACCTCGAGCTTATCGGTAAGCACGTCGACGTGAATGCGTTCAAAGAGCGCCTTGAGGTATCCGGCACCGTCACGGTTGCCGACCGCATGGCGAAGGCCCGCCGTCGCGTTAAAGAGCAGGCTGGTGGTGAAGAATGACAGCCGCAGCCATGTCGCCGGAAGAGCAACTCGTCGAGGATATTGCCTCGTTCACGTATGACCCGCTGGGCTATTCGCTGTATGCGTTCCCGTGGGGCGAGGATGGCACAGAGCTGGCGCACGCCACCGGCCCGCGCAAATGGCAGGCTGATGCATTCCGCGAGATACGCGATCACCTGCAGAACCCGGCAACACGTCATCAGCCGCTGATGCTGGCCCGTGCATCCGGTCACGGTATCGGTAAATCTGCGTTCATCTCGATGCTGATTAACTGGGGCATGTCTACCTGTGAAGACTGCAAGGTGGTGGTGACCGCCAACACCGACAACCAGCTGCGCACCAAGACCTGGCCGGAAATCATCAAATGGTCGAACCTGGCTATTACGAAAGAGTGGTTCACCTGCACCGCCACCGCGATGTACAGCAACGATCCCGGTCACGATAAACGCTGGCGCGCTGACGCTATTCCCTGGTCTGAGCACAACACCGAGGCGTTCGCCGGCCTGCACAACGAGCGCAAGCGCATCATAGTCGTATTCGATGAGGCCTCCAATATTGCCGATCTGGTGTGGGAGGTGGCGGAAGGCGCGCTGACGGACGAAGACACAGAGATTATCTGGGTGGCTTTTGGTAACCCGACGCGCAATTCCGGGCGATTCCGGGAATGCTTCCGCAAGTACAAACACCGCTGGAAGTGCGCGCAGATTGATTCCCGCACCGTCGAAGGCACCAATAAGCAGCAGTTGCAGAAATGGGTGGACGACTACGGCGAGGATAGCGACTTTGTGAAGGTCCGCGTACGCGGGATATTCCCTGATGCATCAGAGTTGCAGTTTATCCCTACTGGCCTGACCGATGAGGCCATGAAGCGAGTTGTTACCGCGGCGCAGGTGGCGCATGCTCCCGTGATTATCGGCGTCGACCCGGCGTATTCCGGCGTGGATGACGCGGTTATTTATCTTCGCCAGGGACTGCACAGCAAAGTTCTCTGGACCGGCAATAAGACCACCGACGATCTGATTATGGCAAAGCGTATCGCCGACTTTGAGGATGAATACAAAGCCGACGCGGTGTTTATCGACTTCGGATACGGCACCGGCCTCAAGTCCATTGGTGACGGCTGGGGGCGCTCATGGCAGCTTGTGCCGTTCGGCGGTGCATCGACGGATCCGCAGATGCTGAATAAGCGGGGCGAGATGTTCAACGCCTGCAAGACGTGGCTTAAACTCGGTGGCGCGCTGGATGACCAGGAGACAGCAGACGACCTGTCTGCGGCAGAGTACAAGGTGAGGGTGGACGGTAAGATCGTCATGGAGCCGAAGGAAGATATCAAAGAGCGCCTGGGTAGGTCGCCGGGCAAGGGCGATGCGCTGCTGCTGACGTTTGCTTTCCCGGTAGCCAAAAAGTTGAATATACCAGGTCAGCATCAGGGCAAGGCCATCACTGACTACGATCCCTATGCATGAAAAAGCCCGCACATCGGCGGGCTGATTGTGACATGTCACGTCGTTATTTAGGCAAATTGTGTTTGGCCTTCGATTCGTCTATCACGTAACGCATTGCAGTGCGACCGAGATTACCAGGATATTCATGTAGACTTACTCGCGCCTTTAGGAATACACATTCAGCCTTGACATAGTTTGCTGGAATTATTCCAACCTCGGCGTTTTTAAATGCCTCCTTCACTGCCTCGCTGTTGTACTCGCCGCCAAGCAACTCTGAACATGTCAGATTTTTATGGACAATAGCAAGCTGGTCGTTAATCTCTTCGCGCAGGTTAACAATCGACATTGCTGCATTGATAGCTGCGGCATAACGTTCTGCAGTAGTCTTCTCTTTCATGATTATCACCTTAAAAAAATGCCCGGAGAACCGGGCGAAATGGAAGCAATGAGGGGTGCCATCCTTGGCTGGGTGTCACAGGGTTTACAGCATGAAGTCATCGCAATGGCGTCCTGCTGTAAAAAGGGCGGTGGTCAGTAAGTGGGATAACTACTGCCACCGCCAAGACTGCATCACACTGGTACTGCATCACGGTCCTGAGGCGTGATTGGGTTGTGGTACGCAGTCTATTCGGCATAGCAACTCTGCGCAGATGCTACTAACAATCTCCGGTGGTTGCCGGATTAATGCCTTATTCACCACAACAAAAAGAGCACTACCGCGTTATGCCGTTCCATCCTGGCTTTTGGTACCGCAACGGCTGCGAGATGTTTTTTGCATGCCAGCGCTCTTTTGGTTATGACCTCGTCTCTTCCGAGGCGCCAGGATGGTGAATCCCTTGTCAGTGCATACCGTTAACTGGCTTGCACATTCCGGCTACCCGCTCGGGATAAGGAACACCAAGGAACCCCGCCGGACCGCTTCGGCATAAATGCCGCGATGCATGTGCCATACACCGTTTAATTACCTTAAAGGTAATAATTACATCTAATAAAGTCAATACACTACGCTAAATAAATCATATGTGATTAAATTGGTAATAATTTAAACGCGTATGGAGCATCGCTATGTGCATCGGAAGTTCGCCATCTGTACCCGCAGCGCCGGAGATTCAGGCAGCACCGCAGGAGCAGGATCAGGCCGTAGTCGATTCCCGTGATGAAGAAACCCGCCGCCGCCGTGCCGCCGCAGGCAGAGCATCGACTCTGCTCACTGGTGCCCAGGGTGACACCTCAACAGCCAACACCAGCGGTAAAACGCTGCTCGGCCAGTAACAGGAGCGCGGGGAATGGCAGCGGAAACCCTGAAAGAGCAACTGCAAAAACAGCAGGCTCAACTCACCAATGATCGTTCATCGTTCGAACCGCACTGGCGCGAACTGAGCGACTTCATCAATCCGCGTGGTTCCCGTTTCCTGGTCACCGATGTAAACCGCGATGACCGCCGCAATACCAAAATTGTTGACCCCACTGCCACGCTGTCAGCTCGCACGCTGTCGAGCGGGATGATGTCGGGGATCACCTCACCGGCGCGCCCATGGTTCAAGCTGGCAACGCCTGACCCTGACATGATGGACTATGGCCCGGTCAAGCTCTGGCTTGAAGTTGTCCAGCGCCGCATGAATGAAGTTTTCAACAAGTCGAATCTTTATCAGTCTTTACCGCTGCTTTACGCCAGCCTGGGGAATTACAGCACCGGCGCGATGGCCGTACTTGAAGACGACAGCGATGTTATCCGCACGATGATGTTCCCGATCGGCAGTTACTACATGGCTAACTCCGCACGCGGCAGCGTTGATACCTGTTTCCGTAAGTTCTCCATGACTGTGCGTCAGCTGGTGATGGAATTTGGCATGAAGAATGTCAGCACCTCGGTGAAAAGTCTCTGGGATGCCGGGAGTTACGAAAGTTGGATCGAGGTAATTCACGCCGTTTATCCGAACATCGATCGCGATACTGCCAAGCTCAACAGCAAAAATAAGCCGGTCAAATCGGTTTATTACGAGGTTGGCGGCGACAGCGACAAAGTGCTGCGTGAGTCAGGTTTCGATGAATTCCCCATTATGGCGCCGCGCTGGGAAGTCAACGGCGAGGACGTTTACGGCTCTTCCTGCCCGGGCATGATTGCGCTGGGGCAGGTTAAGGCCCTGCAACTGGAGCAGAAGCGCAAGAGTCAGCTCATCGACAAAGCGACAAACCCGCCGATGGTTGGTCCGTCATCGCTTAAGAATCAGCGCGTTTCTCTTTTGCCTGGCGATATCACCTACATCGATCAGGTCACCGGTCAGGACGGATTTAAGCCCGCCTATCTGGTGAACCCGAATACAGCCGACCTGCTCGCCGATATCCAGGATACCCGGCAGATCATCAACAGCGCCTACTTTGTCGACCTCTTCATGATGTTGCAGAACATCAATACCCGCTCGATGCCGGTTGAAGCAGTGATCGAGATGAAAGAAGAGAAGCTGTTGATGCTGGGCCCGGTGCTGGAGCGTCTGAACGATGAATGCCTGAACCCGCTTATCGATCGCACCTTCTCCATCATGGCGCGTAAGAACCTTCTCCCGCCTCCGCCTGACTTCCTGCAGGGTATGCCGCTGCGCATCGAATACATCTCTGTTATGGCGCAGGCGCAGAAATCTATCGGGCTATCCAGTCTGTCATCCACCGTTGGCTTTATTGGCCAGCTCGCAGCGCTCGGTAAAACGGAGGCACTCGACAAGCTTGACGCTGATCAGGCTATCGATGCCTTCGCTGAAATGTCCGGCTCATCACCGACAGTCATCGTACCGCAAGAACAGGTCGAGCAGATTCGCCAACAGCGCGCGCAGCAGCAACAGCAGCAGCAGGCGATGGCAATGGGTATGGCCGCCGCGCAGGGTGCCAAGACACTCAGCGAAGCGCAGACCGCAGATCCGAGCGTTCTCACCGCACTTTCTAATGCAGCAGGCGCTCCTGCAGGTGGTCAGCAATGACAGATTTTGATGATGACCAGTTAGCTGCTGAATCAGCACGCAAGAAGGAAATCCTTCTACAGCGCGACATCGACGACATTCGTTTCGTCATGGATAGCGCGCAGGGCCGCCGGGTTATCTGGGCTGTGCTGGAGCAGGGGAAGGTGTTCTCTGCCTGCTTTGCCGGCGACCCGCAGGTTACAGCTTTCAACGAAGGGCAGCGCAACCTGGCGCTGGCATTGTTCCAGCGCGTGATGACGCACTGCCCGGATCAGTATCTGAAGATGGCCGCAGAGGCCAGTGAACAGGAGTAACCATGAATTTATTTGAGCGCCTGCTGTATCGCCGCCTTTGCAATGAGCAACCAGCTGATGGTGGCGCGGCGCCGGCGGCATCTGAACCTGCAGCACCTGCTGGCGAAACCTCTACTCCGGCATCAGAGCCTGCGCAACAGGAAGGCGACAAGCCTGCCGATGAAGGCGCAGAGCAGAACGATAAGGCCGATAAATCAGACGGCGAAAAGCCGGAAGAGAAGGACGAACATAAACCGGAAGGCGCGCCGGAGAAATACGAATTCCAGGCAGGCGAAGGTGTCGAGCTGGACGCCGAAGCGCTGAAGGACTTCGAACCGGTTGCCCGTGAACTGAACCTGACCAATGAGCAGGCGCAGAAGCTGGTGGATGCATACCCGAAAATTCTGGCCGGTGTGCAGCAGCGTCAGACAGAAGCCTGGCAGGCGCAAACCGAGCAGTGGGCCGCTGACGTTAAGGCCGATAAGGAAGTAGGCGGAGACAAGCTGACGGCAAACCTCAGCGCAGCGCAGCGCGCGCTTGATCAGTTCGGTACTCCCGAGCTTCGCGAATATCTGGACGGCACTGGACTGGGTAACCATCCGGAGCTGGTGAAGGCATTCATTAAGGTCGGTAAAGCGATGTCGGAAGATGGCGTGATTACTGGCAAAGAAAGCGGCCAGCGTAGTGCTGCCGAAGTGCTCTATGGCAAATAAGAGAGGATATAACCATGGCTGTTAAAGGCTTAACTGCGCTGACGCTGGCAGACTGGGGCAAGCGCATCGACCCGAACGGGAAAGTCGATAAAATTATCGAGCTCCTTTCCCAGACCAACCCAATCCTGCAGGACATGCTGATCGTTGAAGGCAACCTGCCGACCGGTCACCGTACCACTATCCGCTCAGGCCTGCCGTCGGCAACCTGGCGACTGCTGAACTACGGCGTGCAGCCGAGCAAATCGACGACTGTGCAGGTAACCGATGCCGTTGGCATGCTGGAAACCTACGCGGAAATTGATAAATCACTGGCCGATCTGAATGGCAATACTGCCGAATTCCGCCTGTCAGAAGACCGCGCCTTCATTGAAGCCATGAACCAGCAGATGGCGCAGACGCTTTTCTATGGTGATTCCAGCGTTAACCCGCAACAGTTCATGGGCCTGTCTTCTCGCTACTCCAGCAAGTCAGCAGGTAACGGGCAGAACATCATCGACGCTGGCGGCACCGGTACCGATAACACCTCTATCTGGCTCGTTGTCTGGGGTGAAAACACGGTTCACGGCATCTTCCCGAAAGGTCAAAAGGCTGGCCTGCAGATGGAAGATAAGGGCCAGCAGACCCTTAAAGATGCCAATGGCGGCCAGTATGAAGGCTACCGCACTCACTATAAGTGGGATAACGGTCTGACTCTTCGCGACTGGCGCTATGTTGTGCGCATCGCAAACATCGATGTGAGCGATCTGTCTGATCCGGCGGCCGCCGCAAACATCGTAAGCCTGATGGTAAAAGCACTGCACCGCATCCCTAACCGTGGCATGGGGAAACCAGTTTTCTACATGAACCGCACCGTGGCGCAGGCGCTTGACCTCCAGTCCCTGGATAAAGCCTCTCTGGCGCTGAGCGTTAAAGAGACAGAAGGGGAATGGTGGACCAGCTTCCGCGGTGTTCCGATTCGCGAAACCGATGCGCTGCTGGAAACCGAAGCTCGCGTGGTTTAACCCCTGACAATAACCAGCGGCCCGGGAACGGGCTGCTAACTGGAGAGACAAAGATGATCCTCGACAAACTGTTGATGTTCTCCGAAGCGCAGGCGGTTACGGCTACTGCTGCTTCAACCGATGTAATCGACCTTGGCCCAATCGACGGTACCCGCCGTGATATCGGTATCGGTTATCCGCTTGAATTCTGGGCGCTGGTGACCACCACCGCAACCGCTGCTGGCGCTGCTACTGTCAACGTGCAGTTGCAGACCAGCCCGGACAACAGCACCTGGACAACGCTGTATGACAGCGGTGCGCAGGCTCTGGCTGCACTCACTGCCGGTAAGCGCATTGTGTCGGCGAAAGTCCCGGCGGGCGTTCTCCGCTATCTGCGTGTGAACTATTCCGTGGCAACCGGCCCTCTTACTGCTGGCGAGTTCACTTCCGGTATTAACCTGGATGTGGATGCAAACACGCCGTATCCGATCCGCTCCAAAGTGACAGGCTAAGGGGAAATCGATGTCTGGTGAAAAAGCAAAATACCGCGTTCTTCGCTTGTCACATATCAACAGCAATCTGTGGCCGGAAGGCTCAGAGGTTGAATATGACGGCGAGCCTGGCAGCGCTCTTGAGCCGCTGAACGATGCGGCAAAGGAAGCCAAGGCAAAGGCCAAATCTAAAGGCAAGGCATCAGCAACGGTTAAGGCGGTTTCTGAGCCGCTGAACGATGCGGATCCTGATGATGATCTGGATAAGCTCCGCGAAGAGTATGAACTGCTCTTTAACGAGAAACCTCATCACAACACCAAAGCAGAAACGCTCCGCGAGAAAATCGCAGAGAAGCGAAAAGATTTAGGCGTCTGAGCCTCGGAATAAAACAAGGGGCTTAGGCCCCTTTCTTGTAGGAGCGTTCTATGGAAATGGTCAATCTCAAAACCGGCACCGACAGTTACCAGGATGAAAGCGGAGAGACTAAAACCCGCGACGAATATCCGTGGGGACTGTGCATCACCCTGAATAACGACACGCTGAACAAGCTTAAGGCTCAGCCTCAGAACGTCGGGACGGAAGTGATGATTACTGCCAAAGCGGTGATCAAAGGCATTTCTGCCCGTGAAGGTGATGATGGCACTTTCCGCAGCGCGGATCTGCAGATTACCGATATGGCTCTGGCGCCTGTTTCGGGTGAGGCACCTAAGACGGCCGCACAGACTCTTTACGGTGAAGGGGGCGAATAATGGCCTCTGTCATTGAGATCTGCAACCGGGCGCTGAGCAATATCGGCAACAACCGCAGCATTAACAGCCTGACCGAGGCGAGCAAAGAAGCCGGGCAATGCTCCCTGTATTATGAGTCGATTCGTGATGCTGTCCTGGCCGATTTTGACTGGAATTTTGCGACCAAGAATATCGCGCTGGCTGACACAAACAACCCGCCGCAGGACTGGGATTATGCGTATACCTATCCCACTGACTGCCTCCGTATTATTGAGATCCCGCTACCTGGCGTACGGTATCCAACGGCTGCTATGCGCGTGCAGTACGTGGTCGGCGCGGACAGCGCCGGCACGGGGCGCCTGATTTACACCGATCTTCCGCAGGCCTGGCTTCGGTATGTTGCCCGCATCACCGACGTGAACATGTTCGATTCCATCTTCCAGGAGGCTCTTTCCTGGAGACTTGCGGCGGCAATCAACATGGTGATTACCGGTAATGCCGACCTCGGCAATAACGCGCTGAACATGTACAGCCGCGTAATCCTCAGCGCAGGCTCTCACAGCATGAATGAATCGCAGGAACCGCAGTTGCCGGACGATCCGTTTACCGTAGCGAGGATGTGCTGATGGCTGTTAGCTGGATACAACCTAGCTTTTCTGGTGGCGAGATTGCACCATCATTATATGGCCGCATCGATATGGCTAAATACCAGGTGGCGCTGCGCAAGTGCGATAACTTTATTGTGCGCCAGTATGGCGGGGTAGAGAACCGCCCGGGTACGCAGTTCATCGCCGCGGCGAAATACCCAGATCGCAAATGTCGCCTGATACCTTTCCAGTTTTCGACGGTGCAGACCTATGCGCTGGAGTTTGGTCACAATTACATGCGCGTCATCAAAGACGGCGGCCTGGTTCTGACCACCGGCGATGTGATTTACGAGCTGGCCACACCGTATACAGAAAATGATGTTTTCGGCCTGAAGTTCACGCAAAGCGCCGACGTAATGACGATCGTGCATCCTTCATACCCGCCTAAAGAGCTGCGCCGTTACGCGCATGACAACTGGCAGATCGTCGACGTGCAGACTACCAACGGCCCGTTTGAAGATATTAACGTCGATGAATCAGTAACCGTTTATGCCAGCGCTACCACCGGGACAATTACCCTTACTGCGAGCTCGGCCATATTCGGGGCTGAGCAGGTCGGAAAGCTGTTCTATCTCGAGCAGCCGGCGGTCGATTCTGTTCCCGTCTGGGAGACCAGCAAAGATACAAGCATTGACGATATTCGCCGCGCGGACAGTAACTATTATCGTGCCAACACTGCAGGCAAAACCGGAACGCTGAGGCCCTCACATACAGAGGGTATGTCCTGGGATGGCTGGGGCGGTACCGGCGATGATGATACTGGCGTGCAGTGGGAGTATCTGCATAGCGGGTTCGGCATTGTAAGGATCACAGCCGTCGACGGTGACGGGCTTACTGCAACTGCAGATGTTGTCTCGCGAGTACCTGAAAATGCGGTGGGCGTTGACAAGGCCAGCTATAAGTGGGCGCGGTACGCCTGGAACAGTGTGGATGGCTACCCGGCTACGGTGGTCTATTACCAGCAGCGGCTGTACTTTGCTGCATCCCCAGCATATCCGCAAACAATCTGGGCCAGCCGCACCGGTGACTATAAAGACTTCGGCAAAAATAACCCGATTCAGGATGATGACCGAATTGTTTATACCTATGCCGGGCGGCAGGTTAACGAGATCCGTCACCTTATCGATGTCGGATCGCTGGTTGTTCTGACTTCCGGCGGTGAGTTTGTTGTGACCGGCGACCAGAATAAGGTGCTTACGCCATCGGCGTTTTCCCTGAGCTCTCAGGGCTCAAATGGCAGCAGCGATGTGCCGCCTATCGCCGTTTCTAATATCGCGCTCTTTATCCAGGAAAAGGGTAGCGTGGTGCGGGATCTGGCATACTCGTTTGATGTTGACGGCTTCCAGGGTAATGACCTGACTATCCTCGCCAATCACCTTTTCCAGAAACGCAGCATTGTCGACTGGGCATTTTGCATTGTCCCGTTCTCCAGCGCGTTTTGCGTGCGTGACGACGGCAAGCTGCTGGTGCTTACCTATCTGCGCGATCAGCAGGTTTTCGCCTGGTCTCCGCAATCCAGCTCCGGGAAGTATGAAAGCACGTGCGGCATCAGCGAAGGTAGCGAAGACGCGATCTATTTCGTGGTTAACCGCACCATCAACGGCCAGACGAAACGCTACATCGAGCGGCTAGCGAGCCGCCAGTTTACCGATGACCTTGACGCTTTCTTTGTCGATAGTGGACTGACTTATGACGGACGCAATACCGGCAGCCGGGCGGCAACTATCAGCGGCGGCAGCGGCGACTGGAGTTATCAGGTTCCGTATACCCTGACGATGAGCGGCAGCAGCTATTTCACTGCAGGTGATGTTGGCGCGCAGATCCAGTTCCCCTACACCGGCAGCGACCCGGACGATGGCAGCGATGTAGCCATGCAACTGCGTTGCGACATCATTTCGGTCGAAAGCGGTAACTCGGTGACCGTGACGGCAAACCGGAATATTCCTCCTGTCCTGCGCAACACCGCCACCACTAACTGGTATATGGCCCGGCAGGTATTCGCAGGCCTCGATCACCTCGAAGGGCAGACCGTCAATATCCTGTCGGATGCCAGCGTGGAACCGCAGAAGGTTGTTACCGGCGGCACTGTTACGCTGGAAAAGCCCGGCGCCGTGGTCCACATCGGCCTGCCGATTAACGCCCAGTTTGAAACCCTGGACATCAATATTAACGGTCAGGAGACGCTGCTTGATAAGAAACAGCTTATCAATACTGTAACACTGGTGGTGAACGCCAGCCGCGGCATCTGGGCATCAACGCCAGGCGGCCAGTGGTACGAATACCCTCAGCGCGAATTCGAGTTTTACGACGATCCGGTTGACGACGCCACAGGTAAAGTCGAGGTCAAACTCGACAGCAACTGGGATAAAAACGGTCGGGTAAAAATCCGTCAGACAGACCCGCTGCCCCTCTCTGTGCTGGCGGTGATCCCCCGTATTACCGTGGGAGGTTTTTGATGATTAACGCTCAGATAGTCCCGGCCACCGCGGCGCACATCGCTGAAATTATCCCCCGCGTTCGCCTGGCCGACATCGAGGAGTTTGCCGCCACCAATGGCTGGAGTGCTGCCCGCGTCCTGGAGTGCGGGTTACGTACATCAACATTCTGTTGCGCCGGCCTGATCAATGGTCGGGTGGTAACTGTCTTCGGCGTTGCGCCTAAATCTATGATTGGCGGCGCCGGCCTCCCATGGCTTGTTGGTACGGATGATCTGGAAAAATACCAGCGTACTTTCCTGCGTCGATGCGGAAAGGTGGTCAGTGCAATGCTGATCGCTTATCCGCACCTTGAAAACTATGTTGATGTACGCAACCACGTCGCCAAAGCGTGGCTTCACTGGCTTGGTTTTACCCTGGAAGACCCGGCGCCGTATGGCGTGCAGGGGCTACCGTTTCACCGTTTCCACATGGAGAGAAAGTGATATGTGCGATCCAGTAATCGCTGGCGGCGCCGTGCTTGCCCTGAGTGGCGTCCAGGCGCTTAGCCAGTACCAGAATGGCAAATATGCCTCAGCAGTAGCGCAACAAAATGCAAATGTCGCAGAAGCTCAGGCGCAGGACTCAATCAATCGTGGAAACAGCCAGGCAGAAGAGGTGCGCCGCCGCAACCGGCAGGCAGCCGGGACACAGGCAGCGACCATGGGAGCGACCGGCGCGGATCTTTCCTCTGGCAACGCTCTGGACATTTTCGGCGATACCGCCCAGTTCGGCACGCTGGATGCTCTGACGACTGTTAATAACGCTCAGCGTGAGGCATACGGTTATCAGGTGCAGGCGGCCAACTATCAGGCAGAAGCCAGCTCAGCACGTAAGCAGGGGAATATTGGGGCAGCAACAACGTTACTCACGGCACCGCTGAACGCTTATGGGGCTTATAAAACCTTCGGCGGCACATGGAACCCGTTCACGCAGAGCACCGCAGCCCCTATCTCTGCCGCAGTTGGCACAAAAACCGGTCGATAAGGAGATAATTATGCCAGTTGTACCAACCGTCACCGGTCGCCAGGTTGAAAGCCGCGGCGTGCAGACCGGAGGATTTCAGGCCGTCGATCAGCCAAATATCAGCGATGCGCTGGTGAATGTGGGCAGTCAGGCGCTTGACGTATTCGGCCAGGCTAAACAGCGCGCCGATGTGGCAATGTCGCAGGATGCATCACTGCAACTGACGCAGACAGCCAGCGACCTGATGACCAACCCGCAGAATGGCCTGCTCAACCTGCAGGGTAAAAATGCCCTCGGCAAGGGGCAGGAGTATACGCAGCTGTTTGACGCAAAGGCGCAGGAGCTTGCGATGCAGTTGCCGGAGTCTGCCCGCCAGGGTTTCTTGCAGCAGGTACAGCAGCAGCGTATTCAGTTTACATCGCAAGCCGGTCGGCATGAGATAGGCCAGCTTAATGCCTACGAAGAAGGGCAGTTCCAGGCAACGCTGACCACCGGCGCCAAAACAGCGGCGTCGATGTACGGCGATAATGGCAGCTATGTGCTGGCTAACCAGCAAGCGTTTCAGCAAATAGAAAGCTTCGGTGCAGCGCATGGCTGGAGTGACGAGCAGATACAAGCCAAAAAGGTAGAATTTAAAGAGAAAGTCGCAGATGGCGCGCTTTCTCAGTGGTCAGCAAATAACGCGATCGGCTTCATTCAGAGCAACGGTGAGCTGAGCGACACGGTAGCCGGTTCACGCCGGGCTGTTGCTGGCGGCGGTGAGTCAGCTGCTGATGGTCCTCGCGGGGTACGAAACAACAACCCGGGAAACCTCGAAGCCAGCTCATCAAACCCATGGGTAGGGCAGACCGGCAGTGATGGCCGGTTTGCAAAATTCGAGACTCCGGAGCACGGGATCCGCGCGCTGGGGCGCAACCTGATTTCATACCAGCGGCAGGGGATCGATACGGTTGGCGAGATCATCAACCGCTGGGCGCCGCCGTCTGACAACAATGATACGGCAGCATACATCAAAGCGGTTTGCGCGCAGCTCGGCGTCACTGCTAACCAGCCGCTTGATGCTTCCAACCCTGATACGCTGCAGGCGCTCTGTGCCGCCATCATTAAACATGAAAATGGCACGCAACCATATAGCCCTGACCAGCTATCAACCGGCGTCAGCGCGGCGTTGGGCCTCTCTCAGTTGCCAAGCAGCAATAAACGTTACACGGGAAATGCGGCATTCGATGCTGCGTCTCCTGAAGCTCAGGCGACTTTCTTGCGACAGGCAGACCAGATCCGCAAACAGCAGCAGGCGGAATACAGAACACAGATTGATGGTGTGGTTCGCGATGCTACTGCCGCATATATGCGCGGTGTAGAGTTCCCTGACCCGCCAGGTGAAAAGGAGTTTCTGGCGGCGTATGGCGTGCGAGAGGGAAACCAGCGATATACAGAATTCAAAAATACGCAGATCTCCGGTCAGTACATTGGCTCATTCCGCAATATGCCTACCAACAGCATCACGGCATACGTCAACCAGTTGAAGCCGACGCCGGAACAGACTGGTGAAGGGTACGCCTCGCGCGCAGCGCTTTATGATCAGGTTACCGCCGCTGCAACAAAAGTTATTTCAGAGCGGCAAAATAACCCATTTGGCGCCGCCGTGGACATTGGTGCATACAGGCCAATGCAAAATAATACCCCTCAGGCAGTTACTGAAGAAATTTCACGCCGTTTCTCAGCACAACCCGACCTGCAGAAGATCGGGATATCTGCGCCAATTCTCTCAAGTGAGGAAGCGTCTACACTCGCGCAGCAGGTGCGAGGAACGCAAAACGTCGATCAGACCATTAACCTACTTCAGACAATGGGCCAGACATTACCGCCGGCGGCCATGCGTCAGGTAGCTTCTGCAATCGCTCCGAACAATGCCGCTACAGCGTATTCCGCGCTGCTTCTAGGTACACCAGATAACCAGTATGACAACCGAAACCCGGTCATATCCTACGACCAGTTTATTGGCTACAAGCCAACCATGAATAAGTACGACGTATCGAAGGTTATTCTAGCTGGCGATCAACTTCTTAACCCGACCAAGGCTATGAAAGATGCTGGGATATCACCCGTTCAACTGCCGAGTGAGGACAAGCTCAAGCGTGCGTTTGATGACCAGGTAGGAAATGCGTTTGCCAATAACCCACAGGCGCGCCAACTAAGCTACAACCTGTTCAAAGCTGCTTATGCCGGTATCGCCTATCAGTCTGGTGACACCTCGATGACACGCACAGATGCTGCTAACTCAGACGTAGTGGAGAAGGCTGCGCAATATGCCACTGGCGGTGTGTACAAAGGATTTAATGGCGGTGATGTGGTTATGCCATTCGGAATGGATAAATCAACATTTAAAGACCGGTATACGGCCTCTGCACAGAAGGCGCTGAAGGATGCAGGGCTTAATGTGAATGCAGCCTCAAACTTTACGCCGGTGAATATTGGCAATAACCAGTATCGCCTGGTAAGTGGCAGCGGGCGCTGGGCGACGGATCCTAAAACCAATGAAGCTATCGTCGTGAGGGTAGAATAATGGCTGATGTATTTTCCTTGGCCCCGGAAGGCCAAGCGTGGACAGACGATAAAACGGTGGCTAACCCTGCACGGCCTGAAGACTATGAGCCGACATTTTTCCAGGGTTCGATCGCTGCTCCGGTGCGCGGCGTGGCGGAAGGAACTCTCGGCCTCGCGCAATCAGCTGTAGGTTTTAGTAAGCGACTTATCAGCGATCCAGCATTCACGGCAGATGTGGCGCCGACGGTGAACATTTTCCGCGTTATGTTCCCTGACGCTGATAAAGCCCTGAACGACACCTATGACACGATCGGTAAGCAACTGCAGGGCGCGCGCGGTTATGTGAAACCAGACGCCGGCAGTCAGGGTACGGCCGCAGAGGTGCTTTATGGGCTCGGCCAGTTTGCGCCAGCGATTGGTGCCTCAATCATCGGCGGCCCTACGGTCGGCGCCGCCACGGCTTTTGGCTCTACCTATGAGCAGTCATATCAGGACTTCAGAGCCAAAGGTGTAGACGAGTCCACGGCGCGTAATCTGGCTGCGCAACAGAGTTCCTTCAATGCCGGCGGCATGGCGCTTCCCGCTGCTATCGGTACAACGCTGGCCACGCGCATCGCGTCAGGCATCGCAATCAACACAGGATTTGGTGGCCTTAACCGTTATTCAGTTGGCGAAACACTGGAGGAGAAAGGCTATTCCGATATGGCGAAGCAGTACCGGGTATTTGACGGGCAGGCGATGCTGGTTGACGCTGTGCTTGGCGGTGCCTTTGGTGGTGCTCATCACCTGGCCTCGCGAAATGCTGATACGCCACCTCCGGCAGATACCGAAGCGCCGATCCCCGCGGCAGAGGTTCAGAGCGTTCCTGAAGAAACTGCTTCACCGTCACCGGGAAATGAGGCGGCACCGCAACCTTCCCCGTTAGGTGATGGCCCTACTGCGCCAGAGGTGCCGCAGGTTACCTACGAATCGCGTATGAATGAATTGCAGCAGAACGCAGATCAGCTTTTATCCCGTGGTGACAGGAAGGTGTGGCAGTCAGAAATTGCTAATGGTGAGCGTACAGTAGCGAAACTTGAGGCTCAGGATAAAGCCATCCGTGATGCAGCACCAACCGGAAGCGGTGGCGCTAATCGCCGTTATTATGCTGAAAACAGGGCGAAGCTTGATGACATAGCCAGCCAGCTCGCTACTGCCAGAGAGCGCCTTCAGAATGCCCGCGACACTCTTGCGCCACATCAGCAGGGAGGTCAGTTTTATGAGGCCCGCGCTGACCTGTCACGTATTCAGCAGGGGATCATCCCTGAAAGTATGCGCGGCCTGGTGCGTGAGACAGAAATTAAACCTAGCGACATCGATGCAGCCCACACTCTGAACGAGGGGCTTTATTACGACATTGAGTCGGCCCCGGTTCTGCATGCCAGCAACGAGAGCATCAACAGCCATGTGGCTGCCATGGATGAAGCATACCGGCAGCTAAATGAAGGTCAGCCGGTGAACATCGGCATGATGGCCCGTGGGCTGGATGGCCCGGCGCGGCCAGGCATGCTGGAATCTGCAAGCGAGCAGTACCATGCAATGCAGCAGGTTTTCGAAGAGAATGGTGTCAGGTATGAAACGCCGTCAGAACTGGCAGGAGAAGCACCGGCGCCGCGCGAAGAAAGTGCATTTACGGCAGCCGACGAAACTGGCGGGCAGGTCAGTGTTGATCCTGACACCGGCCAGGCGATTTCATCAAACAGTTATGACCTGATGGCGGCCCGCGATATGGCTACTGCCAATCCTGAATTAACGATCGCGCACCCTGACACAGGGCAGCCGACAAAACTATCTGACGTTCTTGCTGAATTTGACGAGCAGATTAAAACCGTACAGGCAGACTCTAAAGTTTATTCCGTTGCCGCGGCGTGCTTCCTGAGGAATCCATAATGAAACAGGCATGTGTTGAAGCTATTGCACAGACACTTGGCCGCCAGCCTAAGGCTGACGAGCTGAAAAATATTGAGGACCGTATCAAAGAGGCGGTGCGTGACGTTCATCGGAAAAACGCCAGGGAAGGGAAGTCCGGGATCCCTGACGCTCAAACGTATATGGAGGCTGCCGACCTTGTGCGCCAGCGCGTAGTGCATGACGTCTATAAGAAGCGCCAGCGCGTCGCACAGAACGCGATAGCCATCAGTAAGGTAACGGATACCCTTGATGCCAATATCCCGCCAGAACAACAGACACCGGCTAATTTGCAGCAGTTTATCTTTGCCGGTAGGCGGACATCGGATGGTAAAGATATTGCCGTTACATCTGCCGAGGAACTGGCAACCGGTGCATATCAGGACTGGTCACGACAACTCAGCGCTGAGCTGCTCAAAGCCGGTGACGATGTACGCAAATTCTTTGAGCAGAGTAAGGCGCTTGGCGAGCAGCGTTTCCGTAGTCTCTTCGACCAGCAGGCGGCTAAATCAGCACAGTTCCAGATCCTGAAAGAGTTATACGGCGAGGACACCGGGAACCCGCAGGCGAAGAAAATCGCACAGGTATGGAATGACGTCACCAGCCGGGCCCGCCAGGAGATGAACGACAACGGGTTTGACATTGGTCTGCGCGATGACTGGCATCTGCCATACGTCGATGATGCGGATTTTATCCGCAATGCCGGGCGCGATGAGTGGCTGGCGTCGTTGCCACTGGCAGAACAGGCTAAGGCGCGACTTTCCGGCCGCCAGCCGCCGATTGAGTTTGCGCGACAGGCATGGGTGGATGACGTTTACAACACGCAGGATCGTAGCAATTACGTTAATCCGGACGGCAGCCCGATGAATGATATCGAGTATCGCCAGGCACTCGAGGCCATTTTTGAAACCAAAGCTACCGACGGTGCCAACAAAATAGAGCCAGGCGCTTTTATGGGTACCGGCGGCATTAAGAACCGCGGATCGCAAAGCAGGGTAATGGCATTCAAAGACGCGCAGTCCCACTTCGCGTATATGGAGCGCTACACACAGCAGCCGGTGGTTGGTGTAATGATGTCTCACCTGCAGTCGTCATCACGTGACCTTGGCGTTGTTAAAGCGTTTGGCCCGGATGCTGCCCGCAACTTTTCACTGGTGCTTGACCGCATTTATAAGCGAGCAGTAACGGGAGGTAAACGCAAAAAAGAGATGGAAGATGAAGCCGAATTAGTTGCTCGTATGTTCAATTCTATGGCCGGGCTTAACGGTGCTGCTTCATCAAGCGTATTCACGTCGGCAGTAGGCGGTCTGCGCAACCTGATGACCAGCGCCATGCTGGGTACCAGCGTACTGACGGCGACAAGCGATCAGGCCATTATGCGGGCCAACGCGCAGGCTCTCGGGTTTTCTCGCAATGGCATGCGGCTGTCTGAAAATACAATCCGTAATCTGTTCAGCGGAGACGCCAAAAAGGCTAACGCAGAGCTTGGCCTGCTGGTGGACTCTCATGCTGCTGTCGTTTCTAAGATGGGTGGCTTCGACCTCTCTCGCGGCATTACCGGGTGGTTTGCTGAGAAAACACTGAAGTGGTCCGGTCTGATTGCAATGGACCGGGCAAATAAGGCGTCATTTGGCCTGCTGATGTACAAAAACATCGGTGAGTTAACACGCAAATTTAAAACGCTGAATGATGTTAAAGGTTCCGATAAAACCATTCTGGCAAGTAAAGGATGGAGTAATGAGGACTGGGCTATTATGGCGGCGGCAGAGTTGCGGCCAATGACAACAGCCGGGCATATGGGTATGACACCTGATGCAATTTACGCCGTGCCGGATGAGACTATCACCAATATTATGACTGACCGCATCGCCCAGGTACGCGCTGGTAGCGAAGAAGCATTATCCGCGCTTGGTGATTTGCCGCCTGAGCGCCTGAAAAAGATGAAGCAGGCATTTGATGCTGAAGCAGAGCAGACCATTTCCCGCATAGTTCGCAACGCCCGCGCTGAAGCCGCACAGAAATTGCTGGGCATCACTCACGGTGAGATGACAAGCGCAGTGACGACAGCAACGGGGCTGGACACCTATGCCCGCGATGATGCTGGTCAGCTGTTAAAGAGCTTCATGCTTTTCAAAACCACCCCGTTTGCCGGTTTCCGTCAGTTGGTTAACCGCACACGTGATCTTGATACGGTGCCAGCCATTAAATTCCTTGCGTCTTATATTGCTGGTACAACGTTGGCTGGTATGTTCGCCAACCAGATGAATAGCCTACTCACAGGCAATGACCCTCTCGATATGACCAAACCAACTACTTGGGTGCAGGCGTTGCTGAAAGGTGGATCATTCGGTATCTACGGCGATTTCCTGTTCCAGGACCATACGCAGTATGGATCAAGCATTGGGGCAACATTGGGTGGGCCTGTGTTGAGTTTTGCTGAACAGTTAACCAAGCTTCTCATCACCAACCCCCAGAAGGCCCTTCAGGGGGAGGAAACCTCATTCGGAGCGGATGCACTCAAGACAGCTCGCATGATCACACCGTTTGCCAACCTCTGGTATGCTAAGGCAATCACCAATCACCTGATCCTGCAACAGCTCCAGGAGATGGCAAACCCAGGCTACAACGACAGGGTAAGGGACCGCGCGCAGCGGGAATTCAACACAACGAGTTGGTGGGAGCCTGGCGCTACAGCGCCACGTAGAGCGCCAGATTTAGGAAAGGCGGTGGGAAATTGATGAATAAAGTATTGAGGATAATCGGATTAATAACTGGTCTCGTTACCTTTTTAGGTTCCGGGTTCTACTTTGTAGAGAATTCATTCGATAACCTTTTTTACGGCAATATGTATATCAATATCTCAACGGGTATTGTTTTTATTTTCTCTCTAATCGGCCTGTATTTTATATGGAATAGCAAGCCGTGACATGTCACAAAGGCCGCTTTCGCGGCCTTAATTATCACTGACCGCCGGGACGGGAGTCAGCAGAACGGCCGCCACAACGTGAGCCGTCAGCTGCAGTATCACTATCATGCTGGCAGTTTCCAGCGAAAGCTTGTGTAGCTGAACCAAGAGACAACAGAACAAACAGCACTGCTAATGCTTTTTTCATTTTCACTTACCATGTGTAGACCACTAAACGTGGCTTCATCAGTGTAGCGCTACGCTTAGATTTCATCCATAGAAATCCAGGTTGCCTGTTACCCCAATCCCTATCTGAGTTGCTGCCGCAACTGCATCGCGCAGTAATCCAGGTGCGTTTGCAGGTCGCGCATAGAGACCTGCGAACTTGTAACGTAATTAACCAGCGCCACCAGTTCCGCAGCCGCTCCGCTGACGTCGTGCCCGTCCATTTGCATCTCACGTAAAAGTTCCATTAACTGCGACTGCTCAACCAGAGATCTGACACCTGCGGGGGTATGAATGCGCTCTGCAAAACCTTCTTCAATAGGATAACGGTACCGCTCTGGCATTAAGAATACTCCAAAAAATACTGTATATATATACATATAACAAAAGAGAAAACACATTTCCAGAGGATATTGATTACCTTTAAGGTAATAATGACTCACATCAAGGGTTGTAATATTCATATATGAGTTGATGGGTAATAGAATGACGGTAGTGTGGCGCGCCGGGCGCTACGAATGCCGGAGATTCATACATGACGGTCTCAACAGAAGTCGACCATAACGACTACACAGGGAACGGCGTAACCACATCATTCCCGTATACCTTCCGAATTTTCACCAAAACAGATCTGATGGTTCAGGTTGTTGACCTGAACGAAAATATCACCGTATTGGCTCTTGATTCTGACTACAGTGTTATGGGGGCAGGAACGTATTCAGGTGGCAGCGTGGTACTTCCATCTCCGCTGGCGAGTGGATGGCAGATCTCCATCTCTCGCGAACTTCCGGCAACTCAGGAAACTGACCTACGCAACCAAGGAAAGTTCTTTGCCGAAGTACATGAAGATGCATTCGACAAGCTAACGATGCTGATCCAGCAATGTTTTAGCTTTTTGCGGCTGGCACTTCGCAAACCTTCTTTCATCGCTAACTACTACGATGCGCTTAACAACCGTATCCGTAACCTGCGTGACCCGTCACAGGCTCAGGATGCAGCGACGAAGAATTATGTTGATGGGCAGATCATTGACAACACCAATGCCTGGAAAGCTGGTGATGCTGTTCTTGATCAAAAAATTGATGCAAATTTTAGACGGTCGCTAAGAATTCCTGAATCTTATGTTCCTGAATATTTTGTAAAGTCTATCAGGTCTAATATGCTGGTTGGCTGTAACGATCAGGGTAACTTTGTGCCAATTGCAGGACAAACCGATACGGCTGATCTGGCTATAAAATTAGCTTCCTTAGGAGGTTCTAGTCTAATTGGCGGGTTGGGGTTTCTTACTCCTGAAATGTTTGGTGCTAAACGTGATGGGGTTAGTGATGATTCAGATGCGGTATTGCTTGCAATTGAGAGAGCATCAATCGGGCCCACGAAAATAATATGGGTTGGTGGCGGGAAATACCTATGCAGCCCGGTAAACTTCAATATACCTTCAGGCGTGAGTATCATTGGAGGGGGTGCAGGCTCAGGTTTCATATTCCCTACGCCACCTTCATCGGCAATGCATGAGTTTTTTACATTGGCTGGAAACGGCTCACTTCTCAAAGACTTTTCAATTCAGTTTAATACTGGTGGGCTGGGTTCTATCGGAGTTGTACAGGCTTACGGTGTATGGTTCAAGGATACAGCGACTAATTGCCGCGCCGAAGGACTTACCATAGATGGTAAGTACAGTGATACTATTATGGGGTTCAGCAACGGGTTTCGCCTTACTGGTCAAGACAATACAGTAAGAAACTGCATTGTAACGCACTGCTCGATGGGGGCGACTGTTCGTGGAACTCGGCTAAGTATTCTGGATAGCCATTTTGATAATGGATACACGACTGAAGATGGTACTGCATGGAATTCATCTAAACCTCAGTGGGATGGCATTGCATGCGAAGGAATAGTAGATTGTCTGATCTCAAGAAATACATGTACCAATAATGGGCAGTCGGGAATTTATATCGGTGGCGGTGGCGCAGGTTATAGTTCTGGAAACATTATTTCTGACAACAGATGCTTCCATAACTGGAATAGGGGTATTGATACAGGTATATCAGGTACACAAAGTTCTACAAATGATGTGCGAGACATAACTATTACCTCGAACCACTTACGAGATAATCGTGAAACTCAGCTTTGGTTGTATGGGACAAATAACTCAAGGGTTATCGATAACTCTATAATTGAGACAGAGCAATATGATATTCTCTTTGGTTCTCAGGCAAGTTCCTCACGCGCAGGAATTGCCCTAGGCCAATCCAATTGGTGTGTAAACAACATTATTGATAATAACGATATCCAACTGCGTTCAAATACTCCGTTTGGGGTTGTGTTCAATGGTCTTGGGCATTTGATTGCACAAACTAACCGCATAGGTGGAGGTGCCTCTAATTATTGGTTTGGTTCTCCGGTTAACATGGCGTACGCTAATAAGGTGGAGTACTTCAAAGCAACATTTTCCCCGGTCCTGCGTGCTGGCGCTAATAACGTCACGCTGACTTCTGGTACGGCTTCATACACGATAAGAGGTAATGAGGTTGAGTATGATATAAGCCTTTTATTATCCGGATCTGGTGGTACTGGCAATCTGTATATAGGAACGCTACCAGCAACCGTAGGCGTGATTTTAGATGCTCAGGAAGTGAACGTCAGTTACTGGACAGGATTGAACTGGTTGCTAATTCCTGGAAGTTTGTTGCAATCGTATTTTCTGTCTGATGACCCATCGCAGATTGCTATAGTGAGGAAATATGGTTCCGATACAATAAATGATATACCTTCATGTATTGGTTCCGGAACTAGGCTCAGGATTAAAGCCCGTGCCATTGTCAATGTAAATACAAAGACAGACAGTGCCACAGGAATTTCATTTTTCGGACATTCATTCCTGTCAGAGCAGGGTTTTGCCAATGGTGTGGCAGAGTCTCTTGGTAAAAGAGCATATAACTTTGCAAGAGGTGGCTCATCCAGTACCGAGGCCGCTCTTGTGTTTGGGGCTATACAGCATAGCTATATGCCTGTTGGGGGAGTTATTCCCGCCAGTGGGTCCGTTGATTTATCTCCAAATGAAGATGCAGTTTGGTATGCGGGAAGTAGTATAGCTACGGTTACCCTTGCGGGGGTTCAGGGGACTATTTCTTCTGTCAACGTCAGCGGTATTACAAACAAATTGATATTCACTCGTTCCAGTGCTGGCGATCCTGTTTCCGTTCCCAGTCCTGTGCCAATGACTGTTTTGCCATGGGTAAGACAAAACTCATGGAGCACCAAAAGTCTAACTGAACATTCAACATTTAAGAATGATATTGTTATTATCCAGTGCATGCGCAATAACGCCAGTTGGGCTACAGGGCTAACCGATATTGCGTCGATAGTATCCTCACTTGGGACCAATAAATTTGTAATTTTACCTGAATTCCCGTATGAGACTGAAACTACTGGAACTCCAGGCGCTACAACCGTTAATAGTTATAACGCTCAGTTAAAGGCAACGTACCCAAATAACTATTGCGAAATTTCTGGTGTTGATATGTTGCAAAACTTTAAAAATAACGCCAACCCAAATTATCCATCTGATGTTACAGATGTAAGTAATGGGGTTACGCCAAGGTCTCTACGTTATGACTCGTTGCACCCTTCGCGATACAGACAAGAGAATGCTCTTCGTTCTGGAGTGCAAGTAAACTCAGAGTTTGTCGCAAGGTTCATTAAATCAAAAGGATGGTAGATATGGACTTTACTGAAACGGATGAAATGATTGAATACCGTCAACTTACCGCTGAGGATTTAATAGAAGAATATAATGGTGATGATGAGTATCCAACCAACTGATATTACCATTTATTCAAATGTTGATTATTGTGTATGATGAGCTTACCAACTTCAGGAGGTTCATCATGCATAGTAAACGGTGGTCACCATGTCAGGAACGCTAACCGCTGACACAGTAAATCAGGGGCTTAGCTACGGAGCACTGGCTGCAGTCGTCGCCGGAGTTCCGCCGGAGGTGGCGCTTGGCTCACTCGCTGGGGCGGTAATATTTGTCACCTCAGCGGTTGAATATCCCATCCGGCGCCGCGTTCTTCTGTCCCTTCTCAGTTTTCTCTGCGGTCTTCTCTTCTATAAGCCTACAGCATCGGTCCTTATCGGGCTGGCCAGCATGATCCCTACAATCACTCAGGACTCTTTCGAGCGCGGCATTGTGTATTCCGCCGGCGCTTTCGTTGCGTCAATTGTCGCTGTGCGGGTTGGCATCTGGCTGTATCACCGCTCTGATAATCCACGCGATTTAATCCCGGGAGGAAAAGACGATGACAGGCCATGATCTGCTGCTTATCGCCAACGCCATCATATGCGCAGGTATTGCGCTACGGGTGATGTTCTTTCAGCGCAACGGATCGCGGCACCGCCGGTGGGGGGGATGGATTGCCTATTTCCTGATTGTATCGGCGGCCAGCATTCCGGTACGGGCGGCGTATTCATTCTTCTACCACTTCCCCATGGCCGCAGATCTGTCTGAGGTCGTCATTAACGCTGTGATGCTTGCCGCTGTTCTGAAAACGCGCGGCAACGTCGTGCAAATCTTCAAGATATCGAGGTCATAACATGGACATTATCCAGTTTCAGAAAGCTGCTGGCGTCAGCCAGGATCTGGCTACTCGCTGGCATCCGCACATCGAGGCAGCCATGAAAGAGTTTGGTATCAGCAAGCCTGAGGATCAGGCGATGTTCATTGCCCAGGCCGGGCATGAAAGCGGCGGTTTCAGCCGCCTGGTAGAAAGCTTTAACTACAGCATTGCCAGTCTTGCTGGCTTTGTGCGCGCCGGGCGGCTGACTCAGGACCAGGCCAACGCGCTAGGCCGCCGCCAGGGGGAACCATCGTTGCCGCTGGTGCGCCAGCGCGCTATTGCTAATCTGGTGTACAGCAAACGCATGGGGAATAACGGACCTGGTGACGGTTATAACTTCCGTGGTCGCGGACTTATCCAGATAACCGGCCTGACGAATTACCGCGACTGCGGCAATGGGTTAAAGGTCGATCTGGTAACTCAGCCTGAGCTGCTTGCACAGGACGAGTATGCGGCGCGCAGCGCTGCGTGGTTCTTCGCCACAAAAGGTTGCCTCAAATATACCGGTGACCTGGCGCGCGTCACGCAGATCATCAACGGCGGCCAGAATGGTATCGACGATCGCCGTGTGCGTTACCTGACTGCCAAAAAGGCGCTTGTGTCATGATCATCACCATTTTGAAAGCGTACTGGAAACAGCTGCTTATTATCGCGATGCTTGCTGCTCTGGTGTCCGGCGGCGTTGTTGCCTGGAATGTTCACGGTGATACGCAGTACGAGGCCGGACGGGATGCTGCCAACCAGACATGGGAATTAAAATGGGCTGAACGTGATAAGAGCGATGTGCTGGCGCAGGCATTGCAGAATGACGTTGAGCGGGAGAGAGAACGGCACCGGCAGGCGGCCGCTGATGAGGAACAAAGTAATGGTGAAAAAGCTCTGGCTAAAGCTAAGGCTGATGCCGATAATGCTCAGCGTGCTGCTGATGGCCTGCAGCAACAGCTCGGAGATCTCCAGAACCAGCTCGGGCGAAGTGAAACCGGCAGGCTTTCCGCAACTGCCGCCCTCAGCCAGGCAAGGGGAGAGATCACCGTACTGCTTGCCCAGTTGCTCAGCAAATCTGACAAAGCAGCGGGAGAGTATGCAGCAGCAGCTGACAGGGCTTATGAGTCAGGGAAAACCTGCGAGCGAACCTACGAAGCAGTGACTGCTGAGCATGGTATTTTACATGGCACTGTTTTCCGGTGACGGTATATAAAACGGTACGCAGAATTTATAGTTTCATAAACTTGTTTTTAGTCAATTGGTTACAAGCGCTGTAAATAATTGAGTGGGAATAAAATTTATTCTTTGTGTTAATTGAATAAAATAATGCCATTAGTGATTGACGTCATTAATGGCATTTTTTATAAGAATTACCGTAACTTACGGCATCCTCTAAAACGATGAATACGGTTTGTCTTACCGATAAATCAAAGTCACCGGATTCATACTGTTAGCCCCGTTCTTCAATCTCCGCGGGCGTCTTCTCACGGTGATCCCATGCAATTGACATCGCCAGGCCGAAAACCACCAGCGCCAGCGCGGCGGAAACCGCTAAACTGCCCCTCATCCCAAGATGATGATTCAGCCACGCGTAGACAAACGGCGAGGCGGCGGCCAGCAGCTGCGCGGGAATCAACAGAATGCCGGTTCGCCGGGCATAATCCTCCGCGGCGAAAAGCTGCAGCGGCAGGGTGGCTTTAAATACGGTCGTCAGGCCGTTGATCGCGCCGTAACCCAGTACAAATCCGCCGGCCGCCCAGGAGAGATAAGACCCGCTCAGACCGAGCGCAAAGCAGAGCGGCATCACCAGGGTGGTCAATAGCGTTAACCTTAACGGCGTAAGGGCGGAACCGGACGCTACTTCGAGAAAGCGCGCGCCGGTTTGCCCAATCCCCCACAGCATTCCCACTGCGACAGGCAGCCCGACGCTGGCGATAAACTCCGGGAGATGCGTCGAGGTACCGTTGGAAACGAAGGTCACCAGCGCAATCAGCGACGCGTAGAGCAGGGCGGAGCGCTTATCGCGGCCGGAGAGCCGCTGGCGTTTAATTGTCCGCCGGGGGGAGGGCAATTTATGATTTGGCATTTTCCACAGCAGCATAGCGCTAAGCAGGCCGAACAGGGCATAGATCAGCAGCGCATGCCGCCAGTTCATCTGCGTCAGCAACCCTGCCCCGAGCGGCCAGAACAGAGCCGAAGCCAGCCCTCCGGCCAGCGTCACGCGCGAGATGGTGAGTCTGGCGCTTTGCCCATAACTATTCACCAGCGCGGCGAACAGCGCGTCATAGAGCGCCAGGCGCATGCCGACTCCGGTCAGGGCCCAGGCGGCAAACCAGGCCGACAGGCTATGAACGTAAGCCATGATCGGGCAGCCTGCTGAAATCATCAGCGTACCTGTGACCACTATCCGTTGGCCGCCAAAGTGGGCCAGTAGCCGGGCGACAAACGGGGAGAGCATCGCCATCATCAGCATGGCGATAGTCAGGCCAAAGTAGATTTCCGTTGCGGCCCAGCCGGTTTCATGGGCGATAGCCCTGGCGAAAGTGCCGGGCATATAAAACGATATGCCCCAATTAATCAGTTGGTTGCACCCGGCGGCAAGCGTGACAAAGCCCGGCGCGGAGAGTGATTTTGTAGGTGTATCCATGATCGTCCATTTTGTTACGCTGTTGTCGCAGCATACCCTGCACGCTATTGTGGAGGCAGGCCGGTCCATTTATGACCCTTATAAGAGAAACTTTGTGATGACGACGCTCAATCTGGGAAATCTGGCGACGTTCCGCCTGGTGGTACAGCGCGGAAGCTTCTCAGCCGCAGCTGACCTGCTAGGGCTGTCGCAGCCAGCGGTAAGCCTACAGGTACGTCAGCTGGAACAATTTCTGCAAACCAGACTGCTGGAGCGCACCGGGCGGGGCATTAAGGCGACGGCGGCCGGAATCGCCTTGCTGGCACATAGCGATCGAATTGAGCAGGCGGTGAGCGCAGCGGTGCAATCGGTTAGCGAATTCAACCGTGAAATTAGCGGTTCGGTGACGCTGGGGAGCGGGGCAACAGCCTGTATCCATCTGTTACCTTCGCTGTTGCAGAAGCTGCATCAGGATCATCCTCTGCTGACGGTGAAGGTCACGGTCGGCAATACGCTGGAAGTGGTTCGGGCTATCGAAGAGAATCGGCTCGATCTCGGGCTTTGTACGCTGCCGGCGAACGGACGCAGCCTGGCGGTAACGTCGGTATTAGATGAAGAGTTTGTCTGTATTTTTAGCGATGGACAGGACGAGCCGCCCTTGCCGCTGACGCCAGAAATACTCCAATCCTTGCCGTTAATTGCCTTTGAAGCGGGAAGTGGAACCCGGGATCTGATTGATGGCTGGTTTCGTCATGATGGACTGATGGTTGTGCCCGTCATGCAGTTAGGCAGCATTGAGGCAATTAAGCGTATGGTGCGCGCGGGACTGGGGTACAGCATTGTGCCGCGTATGGCGGTAGAGCATCCGCAGGATCGCATCGGCCTGAATGTGCAATCGTTGACTCCGCTGCTGTATCGCCAGCTCGGTGTCGTCATGCGCCAGGATAAAATCATCAGCAAAGGCATTGCTGAAGTGCTGCGTTTGCTACCTCAAATCGGTTGCTGAACGCGGTACGCAGCGCTTACTTTTGCACAGGCGTTTTCAGCGAGTCGGAAGGATCAACGGTGATGGTGGATTGTTGCGACTGCTTTTTATCCTGATGATGATACCAGGCGCCGATGGAGGAGTAGACAAAGCGTCCAAAGAAGAAGATAAAGCTGATAAGCAGTACGATACGGGTCATGCGACGGTTAAATCGATGTCGTTTACGCATACTGGGTGCCTGACTCACAAAAGGTTCCTTAAAGTATACCCAAAAGATGGGCGATGTGCGTATTAAGGCACAGTAAAGCGGAAGGGTCAATTGATGAGGATGTAAAAATCCCAGGGATAAAACATTAATTAATGTTATATAAGATAATCCTCGTATTTACATGCTTTCTGCTTATCGCAGATTGATGTTAAAAAAAAGGCATTATTAATATTAGCCTCGAGATTTCTTGATTTATATCAATCGTCTATTTTTTCCGACAACTAAAATCACCAGCCAGTTCCGCGTTGTTATTCCTTGCGCGATAATGAAGGTTGGTTGGATGCCCGCCTGAATATACCCTGCAGGATTTAGGGTTATCCGTAGAGCATCTATGAAAATAATTAAACTGTACAGGCAATATCGGGATAAATGGTGGGCGTTGCCGCTGATCTTGCCTGTTCTTTTACTCCCTCTGGCAAGATGGGCTAACACCGATGCATTACTCGATGGTAATGAAGTTTATCTTTACTATTTACCCCTGGCGTTAGTACTGAGCCTGATGCTGTTTTTCGGCTGGGCCGCTTTGCCGGGAATCGTTCTCGGTTTGTTGCTTACCATTACGCGCGGCATGACGCTGGAAGATTCCATCGGCGTGATTTTTCATTTTCTTATTCCGACGGTTCTTTCCTGGGGCGGGTATCGCGTTTTTGTCCCGCGCAGGCAGCAAATCTCGCATGGCAATGTGAGACTGATGCCTCAGAGATTGGTCTGGCAGATGCTGCTACCATCGCTGATCTTTCTTGTTCTTTCCCAACTCGCTGAGTACCTTGGAATTCATCCCCGCGCTACTGGGTTGATTGGTGTTAATCCCTTAAGCTTGCGTTCGCTTATCACCTTTCAGGCCCTTATGGCTGGGTGCTTGACCGGCGTGCCGTTATGCTATTTTCTTATTCGAATTATCCGCAACCCTCTCTATATTCGAGGGTTTGTTTCTCAGATTCGCCTGCAGATCGATCCAAAAATAAAACGCTTAGAATTTATTTTATGGGCGGCAGTGCTGATCATTTTATTGGTGCTGCTATTAATGCCGTTGAATAGTACGAGCACTATTTTTAGCACAAATTATACCTTGTCTTTACTTATGCCAGTGATGCTTTGGGGCGCTATGCGCTTTGGTTATCGCTTCATTTCATTGGTCTGGTCTCCTGTTTTAATTGTTATAATTCACTTTCATAATCAATATCTCCCACATTCACCGATTTACAACAATCAGCTGGCTATTACCTCCTCCAGCTATCTGGTGTTTTCATTTATTATCGCCTATATGGCGATGCTGGCGACGCAGCAGAGAATTTTTTATGCGCGCATGCGCAGGATGGCCTTCATGGATCCGGTTGTACGCTTGCCCAATATTCGGGCGCTGAGCCGGGCGTTAAATAAATCCTCCTGGTCAGTGTTGTGCTTCTTACGCATTCCTGAGCTGGAAATATTAGGCCGCCATTACGGCGTTCTGTTGCGTATCCAGTACAAGCAGCTGCTGGCCGAGTCACTCAGCGAGCTATTGCAGAGTGGGGAGGATATCTATCAGATGGCCGGGCATGAGCTGGTAGTCCATCTGAACAGCGAAGAGCATCAGCAGCGAATCCCCCTGCTTTATGAGCATCTCAAAAAGTTTCGTTTTGTCTGGAATGGCATGCCTTTGCAGCCACCCGTGGGGTTTAGCTATTGCAACGTTCGCTCTCCGGTGATTCATCTGCATTTACTGCTGGGTGAACTCAGCAGCGCGGCCGACCTTTCCCTCGCCACCGGCAGTCCTGAAAATTTACAGCGTCGCGGAGCCATCAATACGCAACAGGAGCTGAAAGACAAAGTCACTATAATGAATCAGCTGGTGAAGGCGCTGGAGCAGGATCGCTTCATGCTGATGGCGCAACCCATTGTCGGCATCCGGGGGGATAGCTACCACGAAGTTCTGCTCAGGATGCTGAACGACGATGATGAAGTCATCATGCCGGATACCTTTTTACCGGTGGCGCACGAGTTTGGACTGTCGGCGCGTATTGATAGCTGGGTCCTTGAACATACGCTCATCTTTATGGACAAGCGGCGCAAAAAGCTTCCGGGAATGCGTCTGGCGATAAATATCTCACCTTTTTCTGTGAGTAACAGCCATTTCCATCAGCAGGTAAAAACGCTGCTGGAGCATTATGACATCGAACCCTGGCAGATTATTTTTGAGCTGACGGAGAACCATTCGCTGACCAATCCCGAACAAGCGCGGAAAACCCTCGCGCAGCTTCAGGACCTGGGCTGTCGGGTCGCGATTGATGATTTTGGCACCGGCTATGCCAGCTACGCGCGGCTGAAAACGATGAATGCGGATCTGCTGAAAATTGACGGCAGTTTTATTCGTAATCTGGTGACCAGTAGTCTGGACTATCAGGCCGTTGCCTCTATTTGCCTTCTTGCGAGGATGAAAAATATGCAGGTGGTGGCTGAATATGTCGAAACGCCAGAGATTCGTCAGGCCGTGGTTTCACTGGGGATTGATTACATGCAGGGCTATGATATCGGCAAACCGGCCCCGCTTGAGGCGTTGGGTGAGGATGAATAAACGAATGGGCCGGAAAGTCCGGCCCACATGAGTGAAGCTAGCTTGTCGCGTCAGGCTTCTCTTCTTCGCTGATTTTCAGCCACCAGTCAGGCACGCCTTCCCAGTACTCCTGCTCTTTTTCCAGATCGAGTAATACCAGCGCATTCTGGCTAAACCAGTCATGCGGGAAGGTCAGCGTCCAGTGGTTCGCCTCGGTTTTCAGCGTAAGGGTTGGCGGCGTGGTCGTCGCCTGTCGCTGGTTATTCAGCAGCACCCCAAGGCGCAGCAGCTGTATTAACGGCAGAAACTGCTTTTTCTTAAACAGCGTGAAACGCGGTAAATCATCCAGCTTAATCGCTTTACGATGATAGCGAACTAAGGTGGCCATCAGCATCTGCTGTTCCTGATTAAAGCCCGGCAGATCGCTGTTTTGCAGGATATAAGCCGAATGACGGTGCATGCCGCTGTGGTTAATATTTAAGCCGACTTCATGCAGCATCGTCGCCCATTTCAGCAGCGCCGCCAGATGAGGGTTCGCAAGCTTAGGGTTCTGCTCCTGCCATTGCTCAAAAATATGCGTGGTGGTCTCCAGTACCCGACGCGCCTGCTCGCGGTCGATATTGTACTGGTTAGCCAGGCTTTGCGCGGTGCGGCTACGGATATCCTGGTGACGGAAACGTCCTTCCATCTCGTACAGTACGCCTTCGCGCAGCGCGCCGTCGGATAAGCGCAGCTCTTTAATCGCCAGCGCGTCAAACACCCCGCAGAGAATCGCCAGGCCGGGCGCAAAAACGGCTTTACGATCTTCCGAGAGCCCGGGCAGGCTCAGCGAGTCGAAGTTTTTATACTTCAGCAGCTCTTCGACCAGCATCTCGAGGCGCTCGGGAGTGATGAACCCGTCTTTCTCGCCCATGGCCACCAGCACTTCGTGGGCGGCTTTAATGGTGCCCGACGCGCCGAGGGCGACGTTCCACCCCTGGATGCGGAACTGCCACGCCAGGGTTTCCAGCTTTTGCACGGCCGACAGACGCGCGCGCTGGAAATTCTCTTTGTTGATGACGCCGCCAGCAAAGTAGGCCTGAGAGAAGCTCACGCAGCCCATACGGCGGCTTTCCACCAGGCGAGGCTCGAAATCCTCGCCGATCACCAGCTCGGTAGAGCCGCCGCCGATATCGATGACCAGCTTACGGCCTCGCTCCGGCTGCGTATGCTCCACGCCCATGAAAATCAGACGCGCTTCCTCGTTGCCGGGGATGATTTCAATGGGGTAGGGGATGACCTGCTCCGCGCGCTTGAGGAACTCTGCGGCGTTTGTCGCCTGGCGCAGCGTGTGCGTGCCGACGATGCACACGCTGGACGGGTCAAAACCCTGCAGGCGCTCGGCGAACAGCGACAGGCAGTTCAGCCCGCGCGTCATAGCCTCTTCGCTCAGTACAGAGTTTTCATCCAGACCGTCGGCCAGATGTACGCGCTGTTTCAGACGACCGATGATCTGCATTGCCCCGTCAACGACGCGGGCGATCACCATATGAAAACTGTTCGAACCGAGGTCGACCGCAGCGAACTCCTGCGGCCGAGGGGCATTATCGTTTATTGGCATAGGTTAGTCGGGCTGTTCAAGTGATTTGAGGTAGTCGTATATCGCCATCTGTGCACGGACTTTACGGCGATTGCCGCGCGGCACGTAGCGATTGCTCAGTTCTTTATCAAGATAGCGCGCTTTCACCGTATCGTTGAAGAGGAGATCGAAAATATCCAGCACCCGCTGTTTCAGCCGCGGATCCAGCAGCGGCGCGGCAACTTCGATACGATAGTCAATATTGCGCGTCATCCAGTCCGCCGACGATAGCCAAACCTGCTTATCGCCGCCGTTTTCAAAGCAATAAACCCGGTCATGCTCAAGGAAACGGTCAACAATGCTGGTCACGCGAATGTTTTCGCTGATGCCTTCGAGGCCGGGGATCAGCGAGCACATGCCGCGAATAAGTAAATTAACCGGCACGCCGGAGCTAGACGCGGCATAGAGACGGTCTACCAGGCCTTTATCGACGAGGTTGTTCAGCTTCAGCATGATCCCCGACGGCTGGCCATTCTGCGCGTTGGCTATTTCGCGATCGATCATCTCATAAAGCAGGCGACGCGAGTTTTGTGGCGACACCAGCAGATAATCGAAGCTGACCGGGCGGTAGGGGTTTTCAATAAAGTTAAATACCCGGCGGACTTCATTGGTGATGCGCGCATCGGCGGTCAGCAGCGAGTAGTCGGTGTAAAGCCGCGCGGTTTTTTCGTTGAAGTTTCCGGTACCGATATGCGCATAGCGAACGACTTCATCGCCCTCTTTTCGCGAAACCAGGAACAGCTTGGCGTGGATCTTGAGGCCCGGCGCGGAGAAGATAACGTGCACGCCGGCTTCGGTCAGGCGCTTAGCCCAATGAATATTGGCTTCTTCATCGAAACGCGCCTGCAGCTCCACGACCACCGTCACTTTCTTACCGTTGTGGGCGGCATGAATCATCGAATCGATAATCCGTGAATCTTTCGCGACGCGGTAGATGTTGATTTTGATAGCCAGCACGCTTGGGTCGAAAGAGGCCTGGCGCAGCAGCTCAAGGACGTGTTCAAACGTATGGTACGGGTAGTACAGCAGCACGTCACGTTCGCGAATCGCGTCAAAGCCGTTACGGAATTTATCGAACCACAGATGGCGCAGACGCGGCATCGGTTTATTGACCAGATTAGCTTTGCCGACGTTCGGGAAGCCGATAAAGTCTTTAAAGTTGTGGTAACGACCGCCCGGCAGCATCGAATCGTAGTTGGAGATGGAGAGCTTATCGCGCAGCATTTCGACCATTGCGTCCGGCATGTCGCGCTGATAAACGAAGCGCACCGGCTCGGCGGTCAGACGCTGTTTCAGGCTGGAGGACATCAGCTCCATCAGGCTCGATTCCATCTCGTGCACCAGATCGTATTCGGCGTCACGGGTCATTTTCATCGAGTAGGCGTTCAGCGCGTCGTAATCGAAAAAGCCCTTGAAGATATCATCCAGGCAGTATCGCAGGATATTATCTAGCAAAATCATTGGCTTGCGTCGGCGAGGCGCTTCCGGCGGCAGGTTCACAAAACGCGGCACCTTGTCAGACGGAATCTCCAGCAGCGCGTAATTGATGGTATCCCCGCGAATAATTTCGACGGCCAGGTAGGTGTAATCATCCTTCAGAAACTGCACCAGATCCGTTTCGCGATTAATCAGAATTGGCGTGATGTGCTGACGAAGATACAGCTTGAAGTAGTTACGCAGCCAGGACTGCTGGTTGACGGAGAGCTGGCGTTCGTTGATCAGGAAAATCTGGTTACGCGCCATTTCCAGCAGCAGCTCGTTGTATAAGCCGTCAAATTCCTGATCGGCCTTAAGCACGCGAGCCTGGATTTTGCCTAGCAGGTGACGAGAGTGGGCGGTACTGCCTTGTTCTTCGCTAATGATGATGCGGCGCTTAAGTTCGGCGAACCGCACTTTATAGAATTCATCGAGGTTGTTGGAGTAAATTCCCAAAAAGCGCATGCGCTCAATCAGCGGGTTGCTTTTGTCCGCCGCTTCCTGAAGTACGCGTTCGTTAAAGGACAACCAGCTGAGTTCTTTTTCGATGTATAGCTTTTCCTGGCCCATTACAGCTCACACTCCGGTTGATGTATGTTGCTTTTTCATTATGGCGAGCTTTGCCACTGAATGTCCAATTATGTCAAAGAAGTATGACTGTTTTCTTGCAGTATATAGCGAAGAAAAACAGACGATTTTCACGACATACGTTATGGTCAAGGCAAGGTGAGATTCAGGAGCAAAACCATGTGGGAGACGCGGGCGTTAGAACTGAATAATCAGGATATATGGAACTGGTCATCGGTATGCAATCTGGTCAGGTATGCCTCTCAGCACGGCTTTAATACTATCGTGGTGGGGCAGGCAGATCTCTTCGGTAAGCTGGTGTCCCCGAAGGGATATACGCCTTTTCACTATAACGATAGCGTTTCCAGTCAGCAGCGAGCGCGCTGTGTCTACCTTAATCGTCTCGCCATGTATTGCCGCGAGCAGGGGCTGCGATTTTATTTACAGGCGAAAGAGCTGGGGTTCCCAACGGAATTGCTGTTGTCGCATAAGTATCTGCTGGATAACCAGCAAGGGATCCTTTTTGATGTCGATTTCTGGAGCCGCTGGCTGACAGACAAAATTCGCGGCGTTTGTCAGGGAATTCCAGCGTTAACGGGGTTAATTATTGCGCTTTCCAGCACCGATGGTTTATTGCCGATTACGCGTCCTAAATGGGATATAAACGCCAGGGATGAGCCTGAAAATGCCCGGCAACCGTCGCAAAGCTTTGTGCTCTATCGCCGTTGTTTTCAGGCGCTGAGCCAGGTGGTTAGCGCGCAAAATAAACATCTGGTTTTACGGGTTTTCCCTGCAAGTAATGATGATCTTGGCACCGTTCTCGATGCTATCGAGCCGCTTCCGCCAACCGTTTCGGTATCGATCAAGTTAACGCCAGAACGTTTCTGGCCAGCATTTCCAAATAATCCCGCGCTGCTTCAGGTCACTCTGCGCGACGTCTGGGTTGATATTGATTTAGCCGGCGAAGAGGTGGGTTGGGGCGTTATGCCTTTCTTGCGCATCGATGAGTTAAAAGGCCGACTGCTGTGGTGCCAAAGCGCGAATCCCAGAATCACCGGTGCGATATGCAAAACCAGTTGGGAGAGCGTTGATAACCACTGGATACCGGAAACGTTAAGCGAATGCAATTTGTTTGCCTGTAGCCAGCTGTTAGGTCATGGCGCGGGAAAGACCCAGGAGCAGCTGTTGGATCTCTGGCTGGCTGAGCGTTACGGCTGGTGCCCCGATGTTTCAGTCGCCCGCCGTTTTCAGCAGCTACTGGAGCAGGCAACGGAGCTGCTTTACCAGGCGATTTACGTCCGCGATCACGTTTTTCACCGCCATAGTCAGCTACCGGAAAGCTATGGTCAGGCCGTATGGAGTTTGTACAGCCAGCTGGCGCGCGATCACTGGCTGCCGGGGTCGGCCCAGGACATCCACTTCACGCGTGACGATCCGCAAAAATCGATGGAAAACCTCACGCGAATTGCGCAAGAGAAGGATGAGGTCGCGGCAGAGGCCCTGAAACTATGCGCGCAGGCGCTGGAGTTTGCCGAGAATGCCGCGTTTCCCGCGGCGCTCTATCGGCTCTGGCAGAATGAATGGCGAGGGCTGGCGCTCTACTGTCAGCTGTTCACGCATGCGCAGAAGGCTTTTTTTACGCTGCATTTTGCTCGTGAGGTGGAGAATAGCTGGAGTATGAGAGAAATCTGCCATATCAACGTGCAGGCGTTGTATCAGGGGGCATCCGAAATGGAGATGCTTTGCCAGCAGATGCGCGAAGCATCGCCTGGGTTTCATATTATGTTCGATGCGGGTCGGGTTCGTAGCCTGGCTGATAGCCTGAGCAGCGAACTGTCGGCGCTCAGGCATTAGGTATTACCGCGTGCGGTATAAAGCCTCGACCAGGCTGAGTATCGCCAGCGCCTGGCCATATGGCATCGCGGTCAGGGGGATCCGCCGGTAATGGTCAAGATCGTGTCCCATTGCCGTGCCAAATGAGACCTGGGTTAATTCCCCCTCCGGCGAGATATGCTCAATAATGCCTGCAATTGCTCGTTCGGCAACGGGCAGATAGCGGTCGTCGAGGTAGCCGAGACGTATCGCTTTCAGGATACCGGCTGCGAATCCCCCCGTTGCTGAGGCTTCAGCGTAGCTTGTGGCATCATCTAATAGCGTCGGCCATAGCCCGTTTTCACATTGATAGCGGGCGAGGGCGGATACCTGGCCCTGCAGGATGTTACAGAGCTGGCGATAGAAGGCGTCATGCTCATCAAGATTGAGCATTTCCAGCAGTTCAGGAATCGCCAATGTTATCCAGCTATTACCGCGAGCCCATAGCGCCCCGGCAAAATGGTGCCTGCCGTTGAAGTTCCAGCCGTGAAACCATAAACCGCTTTTTCTGTCCGTAAGGTAGTGAAGGTGCTGTAGAAATTGAAATTTTGCTTCTTCTACCCAGTAAGGTTTTTGTAATAAAAGCCCAAGCCTGGCCAGAGGCAGAACCGCCATCATCAAGGTGTCATCCCAGATTTGCTGATAATGCGCGTTTTCGTAGGTGACATGCTGCATGCAGCCTTCATCAGTACGTGGAATCTGACGATAAAGCGCATCTCCCCAGACTTCCAGATACGCGCGCCATTCGTGACGAGCGTCCTGCTGGTAGCGACCGGCAAGCGTCAAAAAAGGGATCGCGGTGTTAATATTTTTCTCCGGCGTTCCTTCGGCGAAGCGGGCGCTGAACCAGTCGTCAATAATCTGCCTGGCGCGAGACGATCCGGTAAGTTCATGGTAGCGGTAGAGACCAAACAAGCCGATGCCATGTGTCCATTCCCATCCCGCCCAGCCTTTTGTGTCAATCACGCGCCCGTCAGGCAGGCGCTGCAGGAATTGACCGCTGTCATCCTGAATAGCGGTGAGGCTATCGATCAGTTTTTCGATAAGAAGGATGAGTTCAGGATGGCTTATTTTCTGCGACATAGTGATTCCCTTGTGTTGTCGTTTCAGCAATGTGCTGCCAGTGGGTATTCATATGCGGATGTCCGGTAAGCAGCTCTACGGTTTGTCGTACCTGCGTTGATGCATCTTCTGGTTTACCGCCAGACCGCAGACGCTCTAGCTCGCAGGTCAGCGTCTGATGACACTCCTGGCTTAGACGAAAGCGAAACGCGCCGTACATCGCCAGCAGAGTGAGTAAACCCGGTCCGATAAGGAATACCCACCAGATGCCGTTTAGCGCGGCGGCATCTTGCGATTCAGCGCCTTTGGTAAAGCCAAACGCCTCCAGCGCCAGTCCGACAATAAACAGGGCTAGCGCCTGGGAAAATTTGCGCGTTAGCATCATGACGCCCGCGTAAATGCCTTCACGTCTGACGCCGGTATAAGCTTCATCCACATCAGGTAAAAAGTTGTAGACGTTCCATGGGATAAGATAGGTTCCGCCGCGTGCGATACCCATCACGATGGCTCCACCCAATAAGAGCCATGACAAATGACTTATGGAGGCGGAAAGCTGGCTGAACCACAATAAGGCGCACATAATCAATCCAATCGCCAATTTGTAGGCGTTGCCGTTGCCGATGCGAATACAAAGCCAGGTAAAGAAAGGGATGGCAAAAAATTGAAATAGCGTCATCAGGCTCATTGCCTGGGAAGCTAAGGATGCGCCGACCTGAAGTACGTAGGTGAGATAGTGCATAAACAGCGAGCCGAAAATATCCAGGGCGACGGCTCCGCCCACGTACATCATGATGTGAATGCGAAAAGTACGTAAACGGAAAGTTGAAGCCATCTCTCGATACAGCGAGATAAGTGTTTTTCCCATCCCGCGCTGAGCCGAAGGCGGCGGCAGATTCTCCCGCTCCCAGGTTCCCCGCCAAACGAAGATCCACGGTAGGGCGAAGAGTACGGAAAAGACCAGGCCGATATATAAAAATGCCTGCGATTTATCGGCGACGTGCGCCAAAATTTGTCCTGGGATAAGTGCAGATAAAAACGCTGTCGCCTGGGCAAATAGCATCCGCGCGCCAGACATTTTTGAACGCAGATCGTAACGCGATGTCATCTCCGCGGGCAGCGTATCGTAGGGCACCATCAAGAGGGTAAAAACGGTGCTGAATAACAAATAAGTGCCAAGATACCAGGCATAGCCAAAACCGCTTACCCACATCAGGGCAAAGCAAAAAGAGAGCGGCGCGCCGATAATAAAGAATAGTCGGCGTCGCCCCCAGCGCGTGCGAATATTGTCGGTGATATAACCCATGATCGGGTCGGTGATGCCATCCCAAATTTTGGCGATCGCAAAGATGGATGCGGCGGGGGGGGGGGGGAGGAGCCCCCCCCCACACAAAAAATCCGCTTTC
>OASR01000110.1_pt1 | contig 51077 bp, 39 predicted proteins | sample 1475751 | NCBI WGS metagenome assembly OASR01 (sample SAMEA2579907, study PRJEB22360) | human gut metagenome | biome: human gut; feature: human-associated habitat; material: faeces | place: Denmark | collected 2008/2010 | reverse complement strand
AAACAAGACTTTATAATGATAAAGTTTAAATAACAACTAGTTGCTACACTAGAGCCTGTTTGAAAATTCATTCCTGCCATCAGCACGCCTCACTTAGCGGCATATTTGCCCCGAACGAAGGTTACGTAGCCCGCTACGCGCCCTTCATCCGGAACAAATCTCCCACAAAGTGTGACGCACAGCTGCCAGAAAGCAATTTTAAAACACGCTCAGGAATACCGGTTGACAGCATTCCCCTTTCCCGATAGTATATAATCAAATACAAATACTACCGTTTAAAGGAGAAGAGATGTCAGAGCATAAATTCAATGCAGTCAGAGAGAAAATCCGCCATATCAGCATCTATAAGAAGATTTTAGTTATTTTTCTCTTGATTTTAATATTAATCGGTATTTTTTGTACCGGTATCTATTTGCAGGGGCGGTCTCTGATTAAGGACGAGATTTCCAAAGTGATCTCCGAACAGAATCACAATATGACCAACTACCTGGAAAGTGAATGCAGGAAGATCCGAATGATGCAGTACCAGCTCGTGAAATCTTCTGATATTATTGATCTGCTGGTAGCCCGTGTGCAGCAAGAAGGGGAAAAAGAAAGATCAGCCATTCATGAAATTCAGGATTCACTTGCTACTATCTGGCAGTGCAACCGCTTGATCGAAGAAGTAGAAGTCATCATTCCCTCTATTGATCTGGTCATTAATACCGGTACCAGTTTTCGTATGGATGAGAAGATGAAAAAGTTAATGGATGATTATGGAGGATTGACACCAGGGAATCTGGTGGAGTACGAGGATCAGCTGATCCAGATTTCAGATTATCTGGGATCTGAGTATTATGTCTGTACCAGACTGGATAAACAGTCCGTGATCACTTATATGAATCAGATGAGTGGATCAAAGATTGGTACATATCTGCTTTATGACCTGAAAACCGGTAAAACAATCGGAAATGAAATAGAACCCCAAATTAAAGATATTTTACAGGAAATGAAAGAGAAAAGCAGCATTCCCGAAATGACAGAAAAAGGAGGATATCTGATTCAGATAATGCCTGTAGCAGATACGGCATACAGTTGTGTCGCCTATGTTGATAATAAGGATGTATACCGAAATTTAAATAAGTATAAAAATATCTATATTCTATTACTGGGTGTGCTGTTCATCAGCGGTATCTGGTTTCTGAAGAAGTTGTTTTCAATGATTCACCGGCCTCTGCAGGTGCTGGTTCATGGCTTGGAGGGCGTATCAGAGGGGAATCTGGATGAAAGGATTGCGTACAACCGGTATGATGAGTTCCAGTACATTTACAGTAGGTTCAATAATATGACCATACAGCTGAAATCTCTTATTGATAAAAACTACAAACAGGAAATTCTGCTTCAGAAAGCAGAATTAAAGCAGCTGCAGACGCAGATATCACCGCATTTTCTGTATAACAGTTTTATTGTGCTCAGCAACCGGATCAATGCGGAAGACTATGAATTTGCATCGGATTTCAGCAGGCAGCTGGGACAGTACTTTATGTTTATTACAAGAAACGGCAGGGAGTATCTGCCGCTTAGAGAAGAATTAGACCATGCCAATACCTATATTAATATTCAGCATACCCGTTTTCGCAACCGATTCAGTATGCAGATTGATGAACTTGCAGATTGTTATCAGAAAATTACGGTTCCAAGGTTGATCATACAGCCTGTTTTTGAGAACGTGTTCAAGTATGTTGTAGAAAGAACAAGAGATGAAATATTTCTGCATATGGGATTTAAACAGGAGGAAGATATCCTGGATATTTACATAGAAAACAGCGGTGAAATTACTGACTCTGAATTGGAAACCATGCGGGAAAGCATGGAAGTGACAGAAGGTGAAATCCATGGGATGGCAAATATTCATCACCGTTTAAAAATAATTTATCGGGGTGAGGGAGGTATTTTACTTTCCAGAAGCGGGTATGGCGGTTTAAAGGTAACAATTCGGATAAAAATGGAGATACCGGAAGGGAAATAGCATGTATCGATTATTGTTAGTGGATGATGAACTGGATGTATTGGAATACTTTGGAAGGATTTTAAAAGAAAATCTGGGGAGCAGAATTAATCTGGATGTCTATATGGTGGATTCTGCAGAAAAGGCATTGGAATATTTTAAAGAATTTAAAGTGGATATCATTGTTTCCGATATACAGATGCCTGGAATGAATGGGGTAGAGATGTATCAGGAAATTCGAAAGACTTGGCCCAAAATATGTTTTGTATTTTTGACAGGTTATATGGATTTTGAGTATGTGTATGCATCAGCCCAGGATGCCCACACGCGCTTTCTGACAAAACTGGAACCTGTAGAGAAGATCGTAGACACAGTAGCAGAAGTGATTGAAGAACTGGAACAAAGCTACAAAGAGAAGGAAGTGCTGCAAAAAGCCTTGGAGCAGAGTAAAATGGCTTTTCCGCTGCTGCAGAATAAAGTGATCGGGCAATTTCTGCATGGTACAGGACGGCTGGATCAGCTGCGTAAGAGTTTTGAGAAATATCAGATCGATATTACGATGGATGAGCCAGTCTGGCTAATCGGTGCTGCACTTGATATACCGGAAGAGGATTTCCCGGCAGATGAGATGGAGCATTTCGGATTTGTCCTTAAGACTGTGATGTTGTCATATCTGCATAATGAATATCAACTTTACAACTATTTATCTGAATATCAGATTACACCCTATATGTGGATGGTGCAGCCTCAGAGAGAAGGGGTTAAGAAAATATCAGAATTACTGGAGTATGTTCAAAAGACATTTTTAAAAAATGTGGGATATTCGATTTCTTTTGCATATGGATGCGTCCAGCCGGATTTTGCTGACAATCCCCAAATGTACCGCAGAATTCAAAATATGCTGGGTTACCGTGACCGGGAGGTAACGGAGAGCTTAATTCCCTGTGACAGGCAGACAGGCGCGGGAAGTACTGTGTTTGAGGAAGAAAATGTAAAGGAGAGCTGGGAACAGCTTGTGAAGATTCCGGAACTTGAGACCTATATGGAGATGGGCCAGGAGGATCGTTATTTTCAGCTGTTCTGGCAGATCGTTGAGGGGCTGAAAGAAGGACAGAGTATGAATTATGCCCTGGCGCAGGAAATCTACTATAAAATTGCAGTCATGCTTCTGCGCTATATCAATATGTGGCAGTTAAATGAAAAAATGGCTTTTAAAGTGGAGCTATACAAGCTTTTGCGGGCAGAGATGCATGAAGACTGGACAGAGGCCGTTTATTTTCTCCAGAAGACTGCGGAAGTGATATTTTCGCTGTATTTTGAAGAAAAGAGAGATGGTTTATCAAATTATGTATCGAATGTTAAAAATTATATACAGGAGCATCTAGAGGAAGATCTGAACCTGATGATGCTTGCAGAGAAAGTACATTTGAATGCATCTTACCTTTCCAGGCTGTTCCGGAAAGAAACAGGGGAAAAGCTCTATGATTATATTCTTCATGTCCGAATGAAACGGGCGAAGGAACTTATCCGTAACGGTACAGACCGGATTCAGGATATTGCACTTTGGGTGGGATATGAGTCGGTGCAGTCCTTTAACCGGGCTTTTAAGAAATATACAGGGGTGTCCCCATTGGATTACCGCAATGGTGTCAAGAAAGGTGAAGAAAGGTAAAAATATGTCAATTGTTCCATCCATACTCCAAGGTTATAATGAGTGCATAAAAGACCAGGAGGTATAAAAAATGGAACAAGCAGTTAAAATAAATTTAAGTCATATACCCTTTAGCCGGTATGGAGCATATCTCTCCTTATCGGCTGATTTTGCGTCTTCCAAACTTATGATTCATAATGTGAGCAAAAGTTTTGGTGAAGATGTAATGTATGAGGTGCTATTTTCCAGGGATGGCAGGGAGGTGCCCGTTGAGATTACGGCAGATCCAGCCGTCGTTCTGGTAAGCAGCAAAGAGTGGCGTGTCCGGTTCTATATCAGAGATGACGAGGAACTGGCGGTGGAAAGCGAGGGACTGGACCTTACCTTCCGGCAGCAAAACCAATATGGTTATGGAATAACAGAAGGCAGTAAAATACATATTATAAATATTCATCAGCATCTGTATACCATGTGTCAGATCGAAAATGGGCAGGGTGTGCTGCTGTCCCAGCCGCTATACGAAAATGGCGGAGAGACAGGTGTAAAACAAAATTTTAAAATCTGCTGTAAAGACGATAAGATTCTTGCTGTAATCCGCATCTCAGATCAGGAAAAAAGATCATTAAATCTTCCGGTTAATCCAAAAGAGGATATTGCCGGGATTCAAAAGGAATGGGAAGATTTTAAAAATAAAATGCAGGATGTGAGTGAGGAGAGAAAGGCTTATTGTGAAATTACTTGGTTTAATCTCTGGTCCAGTTTCGTTCGTGCAAGGGGAAATTATGCATATGATACGATGCTGATGTCTAAGAAAAGTATGTGCGCCGTTTGGTCATGGGATCATTGTTTCAATGCATTGGTTTTGGCAGAGTCTGATCCAAAGGCCGCATTAGAACAATTTCTGGTACCGTTCTTGCTTCAGGCGGAAAATGGGTGTCTTCCGGATATGTGGAGACCTAATGGTGAGATTGTCTGGTGTATCACCAAACCACCGATCCATGGATGGTGCTTTTCAAAATTGATGGATAAAATGGATATCTCGAAGAACGTATTGAAGGAGGTATACCATTATCTTTCCAGGTGGACAAACTGGTGGATGGAATATCGGGATTATGATAGGGACGGAATACCGGCATATCCGATGGGGTGTGATTGCGGCTGGGATAATGCCACGGTATTTGACGGTGGATATTTTGTGGAAACACCGGACCTACCGGCATTCTTGATCTTGCAGATGAAATGTCTTGCCAGAATTGCAGCTGCACTGGAAGATGGGGATGGCGTCAGACATTGGGAAGAGCAGGCTAAGGGTTTACTAAACAGCCTGTATGAACACAGTTATGAAAATGGCAGGTTTGTATCCATGAGGGATGGGAGCCATGAGCAGCTGCCAGAAGACCACTGCCTGCTGAATTGTATGCCATTGGTATTGGGAGATATTCTGCCGCAAAAGGAAAGAGCTTGCATATCACAGATACTGGAGGCGGAGTTCCTGACCATGTGGGGACCGGCGACGGAAGCAAAGAGCAGCAAAAAGTATGAAAGTGATGGATACTGGAGGGGACCGATCTGGGCGCCTAGCACATATCTTCTGGCAGATGGGCTGAACAGGGGAGGAAATGAGGCTCTTGCTAAAAAGATTGCCACGGGATTTTGCGAAATGGTAGAAAAGCAGGCGAAGGGAAACTATGAAAACTTTGATGCAGTAACAGGAAAAGGACTGCGGGCACCGGGATACACATGGACTGCCAGCGTATATCTTATGTTTGTCAGTGAGTTTCTGGAGAAAAAAGACAAGAAAGAAGGGCAAAGGGATGGAGAAATATAAGGAATCACTCCGGTGGAAATTGGATAAGTATGATGGGATCTTATGGGATTTGGATGAAGACCGGGTATTGCCCCATGGAGACCATCTTGAAATGAGCGGGAAATATGTCTCCCAATATGTAGCATACCATGTGGATGAAAACAAAAAAGTACAGGTGGAGCAAACTTTAGTGTGGCCCTTTCTCAGAATGATTCCCAATGATACCCATGGAAGCATGAAAACGGTGCATCAGGGGATTGTGGTGAATCCAAAAATCCGGATGGAGGGCAGGATCGTGGACTTTACAGGCGAGCAGATTACGTTTGACGGGATCTTAAGGATTTGGGAAAATAACGGAAATGGTATTCAGATATGCCGTTCCTTCTATCCCTCACCGGATGAGAAATCGGCTTTCCTGAAGCTGAGTATAAATAATAATGGGATGGTTCCAATTGTTTTTTCCATATCTGACTGCGTGGAAAAGGGAACGCAGAGAGGCGTTCATGGAATTTATGTCCATGAATGTGCCTGTTCCCGGGAGGGGCAACTCAGCCTGGAACCGGGATGCAGCATGGATATCTTTTTTTCTTATTCTGCAAGGAAGTTAATGGAAGATCCTTTATTATACGATGGCAGGATTTCGGAAGCGAAAAGATGTAATTTTCTGATGGAATCCCGGGACTCACTGGAGCTTATCACGCCGGACCCCATTCTGAATCAGGCATTTGCTTTTGCAAAAATCCGGAGTACGGAAAGTATTTTTGAAACGAAAGCGGGGCTGCTGCACAGCCCGGGCGGACTCCATTATTATGCCGCCGTGTGGACAAACGACCAGGCGGAATATGCGAATCCATTTTTTGCTTATACCGGAAGGAAAGAACCGATAGAAAGTGCCATTCATTGTTACCGGCTGTATCAGCCCTTTATGGGGCCCGGTTATGAAGCCATTCCTTCATCGATCGTAGCAGAGGGGAATGATATATGGGAAGGAAAGGGAGACCGGGGAGATGCGGCGATGTATGCATATGGAGCATCCCGTTTTTTACTGACTTTAGGGGATGAAGAAATAGCCAGGGAGCTGTTTCCGGCAATTAAATGGTGCCTTACTTATTGTGAGAAGAAGAAAACAGAGGAAGGAGTGATCTTCTCTGACTCAGATGAACTGGAAGGAAGGTTTCCAAGTGGTAATACAAATCTGGCTACCTCCTGCCTGACGTATGAAGCTCTGCGTACAGGAGCGATTCTGGCACAGGAACTGGGTGAGACGAAACTTGCAGAGGATTATTTAAATCGGCGTGAAGAGCTGTGCGAAGCAATTGAGCAGTATTTCGGGGCCAGGATCAGAGGGTTTGATACGTACCGCTATTGTGAAACCAGTGATGCCCTGCGCTCCTGGATCTGTATACCGCTGACAATGGGACTGACGAACCGCAAGGAAGGGACAATAGATGCGTTGTTTTCGAAACGGTTGTGGAACCGGGATGGATTGGCTACCATGGAAGGGGACCACACCTTTTGGGACCGGTCGACCTTATACGCTTTGCGGGGCACTTTTTCTGCAGGAGAAACAGAACTTGGCATCGAATATTTAACTGCTTACAGTAAAAGAAGGACGTTGGGAGAACATGTCCCTTATCCGGTAGAGGCTTATCCGGAAGGAAATCAGAGACATTTATCTGCAGAGAGTGCATTATACTGCCGTATTTATATCGAAGGCTTATTAGGGCTTTCCCCGGCTGGCTTTAAACGTTTGACCTGCAGACCGGCATTGCCGAAAACCTGGGACTGTGTCATACTTAAGAGAATACAAAGCGGGCAGAATTTGTTTGATCTGGAGATCCGTCAGGATACAAGGCATGAAACCTATGAAATCCTGGTTTGCCAAGAAGAACAAAAATCCTACTTTTGCAGACGAGGTGAAAGTGTTACCATTGTTTTAGGGTAAAAAGTAAAGATTCGCTCCTTTTACCATTTCCTCTGAATTCAATAAAAACAGATAGTAAAAAATGGTTAAGAATAGTAAAAACAAGAAAATTGAATCTGACAGGGGTTTCAAGTACAATAAGATTATCAAAAACATACACACTGTTTAGAAAAAATTGGAGGATACAAGGTATGAAAAAGAGATTTGCAAAAAATCTGGCTTTGGTTATGGGGATGACAATTATGGCCACCAGTCTGGCTGCCTGCGGCAATAATGCGGCTCCACCGGATGATGCTGCAGCCGGAAAAGAAACGGCAAAAGAAAACGGGAATGGCGATGCAGCAGATACCGACCCTTTTGGCAAATTTACGGACCCGGTTACGATTACAGTGGCACAGAGAAATTTCGCGGATGCAATTCCTACCGGAGAAGACTCACCCTGGATACAGAAATACAAGGAATACGGGATTAATATTGAAGTTGAATGGAGTGCGGATGCCAGTCAGTTCAACAGTAAGTTAAATACAGCGATTGCTTCCGGAGATGTACCGGATCTGTTTCAGGTAGGTGATGCCGAACAGATGACTAAGCTGGTAAGGGCAGACATGGTTGCAGACCTGACCGACGCTTTTGAAAAATATGCTTCTCCTCTTGTAAAGGAACGCTTTTCAACAGAAGCCGGAAAGGCAGCACTTGAAGCAGCAACTTTTGACGGACAGCTTAAGTATATTCCAATCAATGTTACAGAATCCTTAAATAATATGGATCTCTGTTACATAAGACAGGATTGGGTGGAAAACCTCGGTATGGAACTTCCCAAAACAATGGAAGATTTAAAAGAACTTGCAATTGCCTTTACGAAGAATGACCCGGATGGAAATGGTGAAAATGATACTTATGGATTAGCGATTCAGGGAAAAGACGGACTGAGCGGCTTTACCTCATTCTTTACCGGATTTGGAGTCTATCCCGGATCCTGGCATGACGGAATGCTGTTTTATTCCAAGGACGCAGACGGCAAGGTTGTGTGGGATGGTGAAAAACCGGAGATGAAAGAAGGATTCCAGTGGCTTCAGGATCTCTATAAGGAAGGTGCAATTGCAAAAGACTTCTCCACCTATGACAGCACCATGGCATTTGAAGATTTAAATGGAGGAAAAGCCGGTATCTGTATTGGAGCCAGGGGTTATCCGGCATGGGCAATCCACAATACCTACCCAAATAACAAAGACGCCAAATGGTATGCGATGAAAATGCCGGCAAAAGAAGGAACGGATACTTTGCTGGTTGGTTTTCAGCCATTAAATTCAGCCTATGCGGTATCAAAAGAATGTAAGAATCCGGAGGCAGTCATTAAAATGCTGAATCTGGTGACAGAAATCAGTGATTCTGATTCGGAAATGTTTGATCCATATTTCTTTGATGAAAACCGTACAGTATGTGGTGATGCCTACATGGTTCCGATTGAGGATCCCCAGGAAGAACGTTCGGCTACACAGGCAATCTGTAGTGCAATTGAGAAAAAGGATGGTTCTGCATTATCAGAAGATTATAAGAAAATATATGATAATACACTGAAATTCCAGCAGGATGGATCTGCCGACTGCTGGTCAGACTGGAACCGGTATTATCCGGCAGAAGGCCATGCATATTATGTAATCTATGAAATGAACAAAGATACCCAGATTACCAATAATCTGTGGCAGGCACTTCCGTCTTCCACAATGCTGCCGAAACTGGCTGTCTGGAAGAAGACTTTTGATGAAGCATTCGTAAATATCGTATCTGGAGCAGACTTAAGCACCTGGGATCAGACATTGACTACCTGGGCACAGCTTGGAGGAGATGATATTAAAAAGGAAATAGAAGTAAGTCTTGGGAAATAGAAATAATTAAACAGTGGACTGCCGGTGAGTAGGTAAGGCGAAGACAGTACTTGCCGGCAGTCTTTTGTTATGCCCAAATTCAATTATAAGGAGGCGCAATATGAAAAAATATGCAGTTAAAACGGCGAAAAGCCGGAAACATACCCGCACGCTGCATTTAATGCTGGTGATTCCTGTAATCCTGGTTGTTATTTATAATTACGGACCAATGCTTGGAATGGTTATGGCATTTCAGGATTATATACCATCCAGTAACGGCTTTTTTTATTCCCTGTTCAAGAGCAGTACCTGGATAGGTTTTGATCTTTTTGAATACATCTTCAAAATGCCGGACTTCTTTTCCATTGTCCGCAACACAATGGTCATTGCATTTTTAAAGCTGATTGCAAAAATTGTTTTTCCATTGATTTTTGCGTTGCTGCTAAATGAAGTGATTCACACAAAATTTAAGAAATTTGTACAGAGCGTTACGTTTATTCCGTACTTTTTATCCTGGGTTATTCTTGGAAGTATTTTACTTCAGATTTTTTCACCCCGTTCCGGTATTGTAAATTCGTTGCTGCAAATGGTGGGAGTGAATGATTTTTACTTTTTTGGAACCCCTGAGTTGTTTCCATTTGCCCTTGTTTCAACAGACCTGTGGAAAGAGCTGGGATATAATACGATTATTTATCTTGCAGCGTTAACTGCCATTGATCCCGGGCTTTATGAGGCTGCGGCAATCGATGGTGCGGGACGGTTCCGACAGATCTTAAAGATATCAATTCCAAGTGTGATGGGGATGGTCATGCTCTTAATGGTACTGGGGGTTGGTAATATTATGAATGCCGGATTTGACCAGGTCTTTATGCTGTACAGCCCCGCAGTTTATTCAACGGGAGATATTATCGATACATATTCATACCGCATGGGTATCTTAAATGGGCAGTATTCACTTGCTACGGCAGTGGGATTATTTAAATCGGTGGTATCTTTCGTACTGATGACAATATCTTATTTCGTAGCGAATAAATTCAGTAACTACCGTATCTTCTAGGAGGAAAATATATGTCCCAAAAAGTAAGACAAAAATCTACAGATGAGATTCTGATGGGTTCTTCGAAAGCAAGAAAAATATTCAACGTATGCAATTACGGTTTGATGATAGTCATGATCATAATGGCATTGGTGCCCCTATGGTATATTGTTTGTCTGTCATTTAGCTCCAGTACAGCTGTGGACGCCGGAAAGGTATCACTCTGGCCGGTAGATTTTACGCTGTACGCTTATAAATTTATATTACAAAGCAAAGAATTTTATATGTCCTTTTTTGTAACGGTGGCAAGGGTTCTGGTTGGGGTTCCGATTAACCTTTTCCTGATAGTGCTGATTGCATATCCTTTGTCAAAAACAGATCATCAATTTCCCGCAAGAAAGTTTTATGTCTGGTTTTTTGTAGTAACTATGTTTTTTAGCGGCGGCCTGATTCCTACATTTATGGTCGTAAAATATACGCACCTGATGGACAGCATATGGGCATTAGTGCTGCCGGGTGCAGTAAATGTCTTTAACATGCTGATATTATTGAATTTTTTCAGAGAGCTCCCCAAAGAATTGGAAGAATCTGCACTGATTGACGGCGCCGGACACATGAAAATATTGTTCAAGATATTTATTCCTCTGGCGAAACCTGCTCTGGCAACATTACTGCTTTTCTGCTTTGTAAACCATTGGAATTCCTGGTTTGACGGACTGATGTATATTAATGATACTGCGAAGTATCCATTGCAGACGTATCTCCAGGGAATACTGACTGTTCCGGATCTCACCTCTATGACGAATGACCAGCTTGCAATGTGGGCGTCCACCAGCCGAAAAGCGGCAAATGCGGCACAGATTGTCATTACCACTTTGCCGGTTATGATTGTCTATCCATTTTTACAGAAATATTATACGAAGGGTCTGACGCTTGGAAGTGTAAAGGGATGATTGAAATGAATAAGCAAAACGGTATAATAAACAATAAAGGCAAAGTCACGTTACAGCTAAAAAAGCTAAGCAGCAAGATGGTGTTAACTGCTGATACCGTGGCGGAAAGGCTGTGCAGTGAATAATCTGGAGGTTAGAAAATGGAACATTTTGCCCGCGGATCGAAAAGAAAACACCTGGTATCTGAGAAAGTTGCTGGATGAGTACCGTGGGAGAGAAGATGTAAATATTGAATTTGAATCCGGAACCTATCATTTTTACCCGGATTATGCAAGAGAAACGCTGTTATTTATTTCAAACCATGATGAGGATACAATCAAAAAAGCAGCTTTTGACCTGAGTGATTATAAAAAGCTGAAGTTAAAAGGAAATAATTCACACTTTATTTTTCATACAGACATGATTCCGTTTCTGCTGAATCGGTGCGAAGATATTGTAATAGAAGGAATTACCGTCGATCTGGCGAGAGCAGGACATTCCCAGGGAATTATCCGATATGCAGATGAAAAACGGATCGATTTGGAAATTGACCAGAAAGAATATCCATATTTTATAAAACATCGGAGGCTGTATTTTACAGGTGAAAACTATTGCCACGAGCTGAACCGCTGGATGGAGCTGGATCAGGAACGTCTGGAGCCTGTCTATGGAAATGTAGACCGTTCTTTTAATATGCCGGATGCAGGAGAGACCGCAGTTTGGGAAGAAAAAGAGCCCGGTTTGTTATGCGTTCGCTTACCGGAAGATGGGCAGCGCTTTGACGCCGCCTCCAGAGTTGGCAATCCGGTTATTTTTCGGCATCATCCCAGAAATTGTCCTGCCTTTTATCTGGAAAACTGTGTTAAAATATACTTGCGTGATGTAACCGTTTATCATGCAGCAGGAATGGGATTTATCGCCTGCCGTTCAGAAAATATTCATTTAGAACGATATAATGTGATGCGTAAACCGGGTAGAAATGAGGTTTTTACTACGGAGGCAGATGCAATACAGATGATAGGATGCCGTGGAAAGCTGCTGATAAAAGACTGTCTGCTTGAAAATCAGTTGGACGATGGGATAAATATTCATGGAGTCTATGCACAGATTGTAGATGTGATGCCGGATCACAGAATACTGATAAAGCTGGTGCATCATCAGCATAAAGGAATGCCGGTTCTAAAAAGCGGTGAATCATTTCGTGTTCTGGACGGAGATTCTATGCTGCCTGTCTGCTGCCAAAAAGCAATATCGGCAGAGATACTGAACAGAGAGTTTCTAATGATCCGGACAGATGGAAACCAGGAGTGCTTAAAAGCGTAACTGCGGGGGGAAATATTCGCATTCATAAAAATTATTTTCATATTTCCGGAGCAGCGGTCTTGATAGAGGGGGATTCAAAAGACTGGTTTGAATCCGGGGCCGTGAATCGATTGGAAATCAGTGAAAATATCTTTGATAATTGTGCCTATATTCCGGCTTGGGGAAAGGCGCCCATTCAGGTCAGCCCCAGCGCAAAAAAGCTTGAAGCGGGCAGTTATTACCATAAATTTATGAGTATTACCCACAATATCTTCCGCTGCTTTGACAGACGGCTCTTATGGATCAAAAACATAGAACAGGTTATTTTTACGGATAACAGAGTGGAACTAACAAAAGCATATAAACCGGTTTCCCAAAACAGGTTTGTTACGGAACATGTGGGCGAACTCACTTTGCAGGATACGGAATCTGGAATTTAGCAGTATTAGAATGGAAATCAGGAGAGTCATAAATGAAGAGGAATATTATTATTTTCACAGACAGCGGGGATACAATCATAGATGAGTCCAGTGAAAAAAGGCGGATAGACGGAGTTGTACAGAGCGCAGAGTGTATTCCGGGCGCAAGGGAAACCATGCATTATCTGAACGAAGAAGGCTATCCGATTGTACTGGTAGCGGATGGGCTGGAAGAATCGTTTGAAAATGTATATCGGGAAAATGCAATGGATAATCTGTTTCTGGCAAGGGCGGTATCGGAACGGGCAGGGGCGGAAAAGCCTGCGGCTGTTATGTTTGAAACCGCAATGAAGCTGGCGGGATTGAAAGCAGAAGATAAAAAAAGGATTATCATGGTTGGAAATAATATAAAACGCGATATTGCAGGGGCGAAGCGCTTTGGAATTACTTCCGTTCTGCTAACCTGGTCCCCGCGTTATCCTATGGTTCCCCAACACGAGGAAGAAATTCCGGACTATAAAATTGCAGAATCGGCAGAACTGATTGAACTGGTACATAAGCTGGAAGCAGAATATAAGGCAGATTAGAGCGTGTCTGAAAATTGCTTTCTGACAGATGTACGCTCCAGCTTGTGGGATAGCTGACCGAGTCTTTTTTATGAGGGCTATAACGAAAGGAATTTATCATGGTAGAGAAAATAATATTAGTTTTTAAAACACATTTTGACATAGGGTTTACGGATCTGGCCGCAAATGTAGTAGAGCAGTATGCTGGCAAAATGCTGCAGGAGGTGTTAGAAACCTGTAAATCTACGGAAGATATGGGACCGCTGAAATATGTCTGGACCATGCCGGCATGGCCTTTGAAAATAATCTTAGAAAGATGCAGAGGCAAACAGCTGGAAGATCTGGAGCATTACATTAAAAATGGGCAGATTGCCTGGCATGCCCTGCCTTTTACTTCCCATACGGATTTTTGCGGAGAAGAGGAATATCTGGAAGGACTTCGATATGGACGGATGTTGTCCGAAAAGTACGAAAAGCCATATCCGATAGCTGCTAAAATGACAGATGTACCTGGGCATGGATTTATGCTTCCCGAGCTGCTAAGTGCTTCCGGCATTCCATTTCTTCATTTAGGCTGCAATGAATTTGCTACCCCGCCTCGTGTGCCGGACCTCTTTTTCTGGGAGGCACCCAGCGGCAGGAAAGTACTGACTATGTATAGTAAAGGCGGATACGGTTCCGGCTTAAAGGCACCGGAGGATTGGAATTTTCCGGTTTGGATGGCAATGATGCACACTCATGATAACAGCGGGCCGCATTCTGCCAGGCTGATTTTGGAAATGGCGGAACAGGCTAAAAAATTATATCCAAATGCACAGGTGGTATGCGGAACGATGGATGATTTTTACAGAGAGCTTAGCAAACATGATCTTTCGCACCTTCCGGTAGTACAAAAAGATCTGGCAGATACCTGGATTCATGGGGTTGGCTCTTATCCGGAGGAAGCAGGCAGGATTAGGGAAATGCGTAGGAAAAGTATTCGCTTGCAGAAGCTGAATGCTATGAGTGCGGACTCAGAAAATAGTTACGGGGAAAGAAAAAAGGAACTTCTGATATCGGATTATTATGAGCATATGCATTTATTTGGAGAACATACCTGGGGAGCAGATGTAAAAACCTGGCTGGGACCTCAGCGGGTCTTTGAAAAAGAAAGTTTTAAAGAGGCGCGCGGACAGGAAAATTATAGGTTTATGGAAAAGTCGTGGCAGGAGCAGAGAAACCGTGCAAATTGCTGTATGGAAGATCTGCAGCAGTATAAAGAACAGCTGGAATTGCAAAAGGGGGAACAGCTTTCATTTTTTAATCCCAATGCAATGCCTTTTACAGGATGGGTTCCCCTTAAGGAGTATGAAGAGAGCCTTACCGATGCTAATTTGGAAATCAATGGGACTCCAATGCAGATGGGAACGATGTATGGAACAGCTGCCTGCTTTGTGGAAGATTTACTGCCACTTCAGACAACACCTGTAACGATTCAGAGAAATAAGATACAACCACAACCAGTAAAAGAAGATAACGGTAAAAAAGACGAAGGTTCTCTTATATTTTTGAGGGATGGTGAAAATACCTGGGTAGAAAATCACAGATATATGCTGTATTTTGATGAATCCAGTGGAATTATTCTGAGGCTGTTTGATAAAGAATTAGACAAAAATATTTTGGAATCGAAAGATGGTACAGGGATATTATCATACGAATATACGAGATATGGGATAGAACAGATTACTGAATTTCTGCGGACTTATGGCTACCGTTTTTCAACCTGGGGAATACAGGATTATGGCAGAGAAAATTATCCGGAATGTAAAAACAAAACTTTTCATCCGCGTTTCCGTAATTATAAAATAGAGGTCGATACTATCACATTTTATTATGAAAATGACATCAGTGCAGACTGCTATGGAGATGCCAGAGAGATCATCATTGAAATAACGATGCCAAAAACAGGTGACGAATTGTTTGCAGCAGTTCATCTAAAGGGAAAACAGGAGACCCCTTTTGTTGAATCCGGAACAATAAGAATTCCGCTTGGTGAAAACCCCAGACATTTTCGGATAAATAAATCCGGGGTGGTAATAGACCCGGCGCAGGACATTATAGAAGACGGCAATCATGTGTTTTATGCGTTGGAAAATTTTGCGGCAGCTTCTTATAAGGATGCAGGCGTCTGCATCGTACCCTGGGATACACCGTTGATGTCAATCGGTGAAAATGGAGTCTATCAATACCGCCATCAATATGAGCAGACCAGACCGGTAATGTGTTTTAACTTGTATAATAATATGTGGGGAACTAATTTCCCGCAATGGATTGGCGGAGATTTTACCTACCGCTTTCTTCTGTTTGGTTACAAACAGGAAGAAGAAAAAGCTTTAATGGAGCGTTGTGCATATGTTACGGAAGGTATAGAGGTGACGGAATTATCCGTGAACCCGAATTCCAGGTTAAAACTTCCGGAACATATGCAGCTGATGAATATCAAAAGAGAGGGAAAGGGATATTTTATCTGGCTGAGAGATGTGGAAGGAGCAGAGGCGGATTGTACCTTGGAACTCCCGGGATATCGAATTACACCGGTTGACTATTATATGAGAAGAACAGCAGAGAGCAGAGAGGAAAAGTTATCATTTTTGAAAAAGCCTTTTGGCATCGCTTCTTTTTATATAGAACACCAGTGATATGGACAGATTACATTTTCTAACGGGGGAACGCCAAATTTTGATGATGGTGTAAAGTTACTGCGGGCGCAGCAGCACATGGTCTGCTGCGCCCGTATTTTTCTTTTCTTTTGTGATTTGCGCACCGACAAGCTTTCCGAGCTCGGCGGTGCGTTCGGTTTGGGCGTGCCAAGGGTCTCTGCGTGCCATACCTTCATCGAATCATTTCCATAAGTGCCTGATAAGCAATACGAAACGCTTCCGGTCCATCTGTCCGTCCTTTTTCCTGCCCTTCCTGCTCCAGTGTTTTCAGGGCATCAAAATCCACAAGATGAGGTTCCAGGCTGATATATCCGCTGTATCCGCTCATATCCAGTTGTTTTAGGATAGAGAGAATCTGTCCGTCTCCTTTACCTGCAGGAACGATTTCATCGGTAGCTTTTATGGCATCTTTGATATGTAGATAGGTAATATAGGGTTTCAGCATTTCGTAAGCCTCCAGGGTGTCCTGTCCGCATTGAATAAAATTAGCAAAATCAAAGGTGGCACCAAAATTTGGACCGTAGAATTCATTCATCAAATCCAGACAGCGTATGGCTGTATCGCCGTAGATCCCTTTTTCGTTTTCATGAAGTAAGACCAGGTTTTTCTTTGCGGCGTAATTCACCAGCAGTTCCATGCGTTTCAGAACTTCATCCCGATAGATCCCGGGGGCGCTGTCTTTGGGAAGATAGAAGCTGAACATCCGGATATAAGGTGTCTCAAAAATTTCAGCCAATTCTGTTATATGCTGAAATTGTTTAAAGTGGGATGTGAAATCATCCGTAACAGATATTTTTCCAATAGGTGAGCCTATGGCGGAAACAGCAATTCTGTTATGGTCCAGTTCTTTCTTTACCTGTAATGCCTCAGCAATTGTATAATCTGCAACGCCTTTGTGATTGGCACTGCGGAATTCGATAAAACGTAATTCCAATTCTTTTAAAAGCTTTATCTGTTTTAATAGGTCGGTATCAATTTCATCTGCGAAACAGGATATCTTTGCATTTTCCAACATAATTCGTAATCCTTTCTTTTTATTTTCCAAATTTGTTATGTACTCCCAAACTAGATATACACTTCAAAACTAGATATACACATCCAAACTTATTATGCACATCCAAACTTATTATACATTTACAAATTTGTTATACACTTCTAAACTTCGTTATCTATGAAAATTTCTTTCTGTGTTCTGGCGGATTCGTAAGAAGCAAGCATCAGACGGATGGTATCCTGTGTTCCAGCAAGATCCAAGGTAAACCGGCTGTTTTCACGAATGGATTTATAAAAATCTGCTATACAGCTCATGTGTCCGCTTCCCCAGTAGTCTTTCCCCAGTGCTTCCACGGAGGGCAGTTTGGGAGTTTCTATGCGCCCATCACGATAGTAGTAAGTGACTGCGTGGTCTTCGATCCGAATGGTTCTGTTTTCACAGGACAGTTCGATCAATGGAGGAACATTGTCGCAGTAAGCAGTGGTTGCATAGAAGACGGCACTTGCATCTGGAAATTGAATGTAGGCTTCCAGCGTATCCTCGACTTCAATCACCCCTTTTAAATGATGATTATGCATGACCGCGTCTACGCTCTGTGGTGTCCCCAGCAGATAAACCAGCAGATCCATCGTATGGATGGACTGGTTTATCAGTGCTCCGCCGCCTTCTGTGGCTTGTTTTCCTCTCCAGGTGCTTTCGGTGTAATAGGCTGCGTCTCTTTCCCAGGTCACGATTCCTCTTGCACCTATGACATTTCCCGCAGCGTTGGATTCCAGCAGTTTTTTTACCAGGCAGATACTGGGATTATAACGATTCTGAAAGCAAAATCCTAAATACTTTTCTGTGTGGAGAGAGAGCAGTTCATCCAGCTGTTGTTTTGAAATTACCGGAGGTTTTTCTGAAAAAACATGGACTCCGTGCTTAAGTGCATACAGCATCATCGGTACATGTAGATAGTGGGGTGTGCAGATATGCAGCACATCGGGTTTTTCCTTTGCCAGCATTTCTTCCAATGTGACGTAGGCATTACCTCCATATTTATTTGCGAATTCCTGTGCCCTTTCTCCAATAATATCTGCAAAAGCAGCCAGGGTGATTCCATCCAGCCGGGAGATGCTTTCTGCGTGGACGTGGGCGATACTGCCGCATCCTACAATAGCCGCTCTCATGGTTTCCCTCCGGAACCGTAAGTTCCTTCTGTGTTAAATGTGATGTCCTCCACTTCTTTGATTTTAGAACCAGCCCGCAGCTGGTTTAATTTCTCCAGATACAGATTTTCATCAATTGGAAGTTCCACGGTTTTACCCAGCCAGCCGGACAGGTACATTGCATTGGAAAGTGCAAGTCCGTTAATGCCTTCTTCGCCGTTAGCCACCAGGGGTTCTCCTCTTAAAATGTTTGCGGCAAATGCTCTTAAGACGCCTGTATGCTGTAGATTCTCGCCATCCGTAACGATATCGGTCCAGTGTCCGGCTGGAGGCTGGAAGCCCTCCTGGGTGGTAAAGCAGTATTCCCGTTCGCTGCAATCCAGCTCGTAAAAGCGCAATATATCATTTTCACAGACGATTTTACCTTTTTCCAGGGTGATTTCCAGGCGGTTGGTGCCGGGTGCATCCCCAGTTGTAGTTACAAATACGCCGGTGGCTCCATTGGGGAATTCCATATATGCAGTTACATCGTCTTCTACCTCAATATCATGCCATTTTCCCATATGGCAGAATGCGTGTACCTTTGAGGGCATTCCGCAGATCCACTGCAGAAGATCCAGGTTATGGGGACATTGGTTAGTAAGCACGCCGCCGCCTTCTCCCCCCCAGGTGGCACGCCAACCGCCGGAATTGTAATACGCCTGGGTACGGTACCAGTCAGTTATAATCCAATTTACTCGCTTGACAGCCCCGTAATTTTGGCTGTGTACCATTTCATATATTTTACGGTACACAGGATTGGTGCGCTGGTTAAACATCATGCCGAAAACTCTGTCTGTTTTTGCTGCGGCTTCATTCATTTCACGTACCTGCTGGGTATATACACCTGCCGGTTTTTCACACATGGCATGTTGTCCGTGTTCAAATGCGTTTATGACTAAACGCGGATGGTCATAGTGGGGAACTGCAATCAGGACGGCATCACAGCAGCCTGCTTTCATCAGGCTGTCCCCATCAGCAAAGATCTGTACGTTTTCCGGGAGGTTTTCTTTTGCCCATGATCTTCTGGACTCCCGCAGGTCAGCTACAGCGGTTAATTCCAGCTCAGGGATATTTCCCGCATTCAGTGATAACGCGTGAGCACTGCCCATATTTCCGATTCCGATAATTCCAAGTTTTATTTTATCCATATTTTACACCTCATTTTTATACATCATTCTATCTTTTATTTCTCATGGAGGGCAGGGTGTGTCAGGCTGATAAAGTGATTTTCCGGACACGCTCTGAATAACGGCATTCTAACGGTACCCTGCAGCAGCAAGATTGTCATAGCTTTTCTGCAGACAGTCAAAGGGACTGGTCTGGCAGATATCCTGTTCTACCAGCAGATATTTGCAGTTTGTATGTTCAAGGGTTTGCAGAATCTTAGTGAAGTTTAAGTTTCCTTCCATCACGGGTGCCATGATAGCAGTACCATGATCTACTGCCATATCTTTCAGGTGGACGCAGGGGATACGATCTTTTAATTTTGTAATCCACTGGCATACGTCACCGCCTGCAGCCTGGATCCAGTAAGTATCCAGGGTAATGCCCAGTTCGTCCGGTGCAAATGCCTCCAGGAGATATTCCAGCATATGCTTCTGACCCAGTTTTTCAAATTCAAAGTTGTGGTTATGATACATAAAAAGCTTACCGGCAGCAGCCATTTTTTTAGCAGGTTCCAGATAATCATCGGCAAAATGAGAAATCCAGTCTTCGCTGCGGTATTTTTCCGGCATGCTGCCAAGTCCGATATACTTACAGCCGAGTATATTGTGCTCAGCAATTAATGCATCCGTATCATATAGAATCCGGTCGGGACTATTATGGGTCAATACAATCTCCACCCCTGCTTCATCGCACACCCCGCGGATCCGCTCAGCAGGGATATCCTTGCCGATTGCAGAAATCTGCACAGTAGTGTAGCCCATGGCTGCAATTTTCTGAATTGTAAATGTAAAATCTTTTTCCGTTTGGATATAATCTCTGACGGTATAAAGCTGTGCTCCTGTTATCATAATAATATCCTTTCTGTCCGGTTCATTTTAGTTTTACCGGAGCTTTGAAAAAACTATAGCCTATTTATCATAAAAATACCATTGCCAGCAGAGGCGATTATATTGCAAATATCGCTCTGATGTTTTATAGTATTTTTATGCTATGGTTTAGTTAGAGCGTGACGCACAGCTGCCAGAATGCAATTCTAAAATATGCTTAGGGAGGTTATGCAATGCCGGAAAATGAAAAAGAACAGGACAGCCGCTATTTGGAACAGATCAATGTTGGCTACAGCGATACGCAATATCGGACGGATCAGTATGATCTGCACTGTCACAATTATTATGAGGTGTTTTACTTTGTGGAAGGAGATGCGGACTACCTGGTGGAAGGACAGCGATATTGCCTTACTTCACACAGCCTTCTGCTGCTGTCACCCCATGTATTTCATGGTGTAAGAATTAATTCCGACAGCCATTACCGCAGGTATGCGCTTCATTTTCATCCGGATATCATCTCTATGGAACACCGGAGGCTTTTATTATCGGTATTTCAGGCTTTTGAGAAAAATCCAAAACAGAAAATATATTTTGAAAATGTGAAGCAGTTTCAACTGGATGCCTGTCTGGATGCACTCTGCGAATATGTGAAAAGTCCGACGGGGCTTCAGGAACAACTGATCCCCATTGGTATGGAAGCCGTTCTTGGACGAATTGTTGCCATAAGCGGAAAAGAAAGCGGAGTTCATGGGCATAATCTGGACAATGACCTGGCAACAAAGATCTTGATTTATATGAATCGCCATCTTTCAGAAGAAATTACGCTGGATCATCTGGCTGAGCATTTTTTGCTGAGCAAACATTATCTGAACAGAGTTTTCCGCAAAGCAGTCGGGACTACGGTATTTGATTACCTGGTGCAAAAGCGGGTGATCTATGCCCAGCAGCTGCTGATAAACGGGTGCAGCGCAGCAGATGCGGCAGCCGCCTCGGGATTTGCAGATTATTCCGCATTTTATCGTGCCTATAAGAGAATCCTTGGACATTCTCCGCTTATGGACAGAGGGGTGCTTCCGCCTGTGAGCGGTATCATGGATCCGCATATTGCAGAAAGTATTAAGGTGACAAAAAACGTTTAGTTGACAAAAAATACAATCTGCTATAAAATGAAAATGATTTTCAAATTCACATTTGAAGAAAAGAGGAAAATAAGTTGGGGGAACGCGGTCAGTACCAGACGAAACAAAGGGAGAATATCCTGCATTGTCTGAAAGCGAACCAGGAGAAATTTTACACGGTTGAACAATTTATGGATTATATGCGTAGTGAGGGAATACCGGCAGGGCAGACTACTCTTTACCGGATGCTGGAGCGGCTGCACCAGGATGGGCTGGTCACAAAAATACCATCTATGGACGGGTCTCCTGCTCAATACCGGTATATAGGGGATGAAGAAAAACAGAACCATGGGAAGCTGGTCTGTCTGAAATGCGGACAAACGGTTCCTTTAAAATGCGTATGCATGGAGGAATTTTCCGTCCATATTTTAAATGAGCATCATTTTGAGCTGGATCAGCAGCATACTACGCTCTATGGCTATTGCAGTCATTGCCGCTTAAGCTGATCCATAAATGCAATCTGAAAGAAAGGAGAGAAAACAACAATGAGGAACCTGCATAATCAAAATCAAAAAGTATACAATAAAGCTGTCTCCATCTTTCTGATTGCTGCTGTTTTAAGTGTTCTGTTTCTCTCTAATTTTTTTATTGCAGAAAATATCCAGCATCAGTGTACCGGCGAAAGCTGCCCGGTCTGCGCTGAAATACAGCATGCAGAAAATCTCATTCATCAGGTTGGGAGTGCAATCATTTGTGCTGTAACAGTCTTTTGCATTGTGGCAATATTTATCGCTATGATAATGTCATTTTATCAATTCTTTCAGAAGAAAACACTCATATCTTATAAGGTAAGGCTGAACGATTAAGTCAGCGGACGCAAGGGAGAATTCTGCCTTTTTGCAGGAGGAAACCTTGTTTTTTTGCGCCCATTTTACCAAATCACCTACTAATCAAAGAGGAATAATCAAATATTAAATCAGAGAAATTATAATTGAATATGGAGGATTTTATCATGAAAAGATCAGTGTACATTATTTTGTCAGTGCTGGCGGTTTCTTTGTGTTGCGCAGGCTGCGGGGAGAAGAACAGCCTGGAAGCAGAAGAGAAAAAACAAATGACAGACCAGAAAAAGCAAATTTCAGACCAGTTAAGCAGCAATACAGGAGGGGAATCAGACGAAATAAATTCCGGGGATAAGTTAAAAGTGGCTGCGAGCTTCTATCCCATGTATGATTTTGCCACAAAAATAGGCGGGGATAAAGCAGAAGTGACCAATATGGTACCGGCAGGTACAGAGCCTCATGATTGGGAACCGGCGGCAACGGATATCCGCGAATTGGAATCGGCAGATGTATTTATCTACAACGGTGCAGGTATGGAGCATTGGGTGGAAAGTGTGTTGGAATCACTGGATAATCAGAAGCTGACAGTTGTGGAAGCGGCGAAAGGATTAACACTCATGGAGGGGACGCATGACCATGAGGAAACTGCCGGAGATGAGGAAACTGCAGCCCGCGAAGTCAGCCATGATAAAGACGCTAACAAAGACGATATCAGTTATGACCCACATGTATGGCTGGATCCCATGAATGCAAAAGCAGAGATGGAGAACATTAAAAATGCTTTTGTGGCAGCAGATCCCAAGAATCAGGATTACTATGAAAAAAATTTTGAGACTTATGCAGCGGAGTTCATAAAGCTGGATCAGGAGTATAGAGAAGAAATTGCAAAAACATCTGGCAAAGATCTGATTACGGCGCATGAAGCGTTTGGGTATCTCTGTAAAGCATACGGACTGAATCAGGTTGGAATTGAAGGCCTTATGCCGGATTCAGAGCCGGATCCATCGAGAATGGATGAGGTTATTCAGTTTGCAAAGAAACATAATGTGAAAACGATCTTTTTTGAAGAGCTTGTGAGTCCGAAGGTTGCAAAAACCATTGCAAATGAAATTGGAGCAAAGACAGAAGTTTTGAATTCACTGGAAGGATTAAGTGATGAAGAGCTTGCAGCTGGTGCGGACTACTTTTCTGTCATGAGAGAAAATCTGAAAAGACTGGATGAAGCATTAAAATAGTACGCCGTAAAAGATTTTATGAATTGTGTTGTGGAAAATAAAATTAACAGTAAGAGAGGAATGCTTCATGAACATAGTCAGCATGGAAAATATCACGTTCCGGTATGCAGAGGTACCGGTTCTGCGAAATATGGATTTAGAAATCCGGGAAGAGGAGTATGTACTTCTTACCGGAGAAAATGGAAGTGGAAAGAGTACGCTCCTGAAGCTTCTGCTTGGGGAGTTACAGCCGCAGGACGGGCGTGTGCAGATGTTTGGAAAGGATCCGGGACGTGTGTTTTCGGCTGGTGAGGTTGGATATGTACCTCAAAACAGCATTAGCCATAATCAAAACTTTCCTGCAACGGTAGAAGAAATTATGATGACGGGACTTTACCGGCAGATTGGCAGGTTCCGCTTACCGGGGAGAATCCACCGGGAATGTGTCACTCAAACCCTGGAGGAACTTGGCATGGAGCGTTTTCTGAAGAAACGGATTGGAGAACTTTCCGGTGGACAGCAGCAAAGGATCATGCTGGCACGGGCAGTGGCAGGCAATCCGAAGCTGTTGGTTCTGGATGAGCCTACAGCAGGAGTGGACGCACAATCCGTAAAGGAATTTTACCGGCTGTTAAACGAACTGAATCAGAAAAGAAAAGTTACGATATTATTAGTCACCCATGGAAATATCTCAGAGTGTGCGGGGGCTCATCGGGTTTTGAAAATGGAAGAGGGGAGAATTTCAAATTGAGTATATTACAATATAGTTTTATGCAGAGGGCTTTTCTGGCAGGTATTCTGCTGGCGGTGATCACACCTTGTATCGGAATGACCATTGTGCTGAAAAGAATGTCAATGATCGGGGATGCACTTTCCCATTCTTCACTTGCAGGCGTGGCAGCAGGTCTGATTTTTGGTATAAACCCCGTTCTGAGTGCAGCGGTGGTATGTGTGGCTGCAGCACTGGGAATTGAGCGTATCCGCAGAAAGCTGCCCCGCTATTCGGAGATGGCAATTGCAATTGTTATGTCAGGAGGAATTGGTTTGGCAGGCGTTTTGTCCGGGTTTGTAAAAAACAGTGCAAACTTCAGCAGTTTTCTTTTTGGCAGTATCGTTGCGATCAGCAGAGAGGAACTTATACTGGTGACGGCTGTCAGCCTGATTGTACTGATCACGGTTCTGCTTCTCTATAAAGAATTATTTTATATAGGGTTTGATGAAAATGCAGCGCGTATTTCGGGAGTACCGGTACAGCGGATTAATTTTGTATTTACGGTACTGACGGCGCTTACCATATCCATAGCTTCCCGCACAGTTGGAGCGCTGATCATCTCCTCCATGCTGGTGGTTCCTGCTGCCTGCGGAATGCAGATGGGCAGAAGTTATAAAAAAGCTCTTCTTTGGGCAGTGGCTGTTGCGCTGGTCACAACAATTGCTGGATTAATACTGTCTTATTATGCCGGATGGAAGCCTGGTGGAACGATTGTACTTTTAGAAGTGGCGTGGTTTCTTGTAGTTGTATTTGTAAAAGCGCTGTTTAAAAAGTAAGAAGGAGGAATTAAATGACAACACCTTTATATGTGGTTGCAGGATTTCTGGAGAGCGGCAAAACAACATTTATTGCCCAGATGCTGCGCCATTGCAGAAAGAAGGAAATACTTGTTTTGCAGTTTGAAGAAGGGGAGCAGGAGTTAAACGAGACAAAGAATTGTAAGCTGCTTAGCTGGTCAAAAAAAGAACTGGAGGATTCTATCTTGCAGATTGCGGACGATATCTGCATGGTTATGCAGCAACAGAAGTTTGATGAAATATGGGTAGAATGGAACGGGTTGGAAGCATTTTCAAAGTTGGAGCGTATTTTTCTGCAGCTGCGGATGGGGGAACTGTTCCATATCGCAAAAGTGATCTATCTGGCAGATGTTCCAACGGCGGATATGCTGCTGGGACAGACAGGGGCTGCCCCGGTATCCCAGGTGGCAGCCAGTGACCTGTCATTACTGCGCAATGCCGATACCCGGGAGGTGAGACGTAGATTTGAGCAAAAGATTCGCAGTGTATCCCGGTCAGAAGTCCGGCTGCTATCCAGTCCTGAAATCAAACAGCTGGTTCGGAAAAGAAGAATATCTCCCTATGTTCCATTTGCTGTCATCACAGGAATCATAGGAATTTTAATACTGGCTGCACCGCTGCTGGAACAGGGAGGAATATTGTTCAATACCATCCTGACATTATTTATGGGGGTATTTCTGGAGGGAGTTCCCTTTTTATTGCTGGGAGTATTGCTGTCATCGGCAATCCAGGTCTTTTTGCCCCAGAGATGGATGGAGCGCGTATTTCCCAGGAATCCCATACTTGGTATGCTGATGGGGATGGCAGGTGGTTTCTTCCTGCCGGTGTGTGACTGTGCAGCCATACCGGTTTTTAAAAGTCTGCTGAAAAAGGGTGTTCCCATTCAGGCAGCCATTTGCTTTATGGCTGCGGCACCAGTGGTTAACCTGGTAGTTTTGTTATCTACATATTACGCTTTTAACCTGGATCTTAGGGTTGTGTTTTACAGGCTGGGTTTGGGGTTAGTGTGTGCTTTTATTATTGGTCTTACCTTCTTTTTCAAAAGGCCGGATCAGCTGTTTAGAGAGGGAACAGAGGATTTTGGCAGTTGCAGCTGCGGGTGTTACGAAGAGAGTGGGGAACCAAAAGGCATTACCGGTAAATTTCAACTGTTTATGCGTCATGCCCAGACAGAGTTCTTTAATGTTGGAAAATATTTGATAATCGGAATCTTCTTCTCAGCTGTATTTCAGGCGGCTGATCTGAACTGGCTGAAAGGATTTGGAGCAATCAGCATGCCAATAGCGCTTTTAGCTATGATACTGCTTTCATTTTTATTATCTTTATGCTCATCCTCGGATGCAGTGGTTGCCAGAAGTATGTCCGGTATGTTTTCCTTTGTGCCGATGATGGGATTCCTGGTTTTTGGACCAATGATGGATATCAAAAATCTGCTGATGCTAAACGGCTATTTTAAGAAGACTTTTGTGGTCAGGCTGGCATTAACGACGCTCATTGTCTGCTATGGCGTAATTCTGATCTTTGGTTTGCTGGGAGGAGGAGGCGTGGTATTATGAAACGTTACTTGAATTGTGAAGCGCTGATAGAAGGCGCCTGCTGCCTGTTATTCTCAGTCATGATGTTTGGGATGGCATACAGCAAAAGTTATTTATTATTTGTAACTCCAAGAATGGAGCCATTTCTATATTTTACCGGAGTTGTTATGTTGATCTGGGCAATATCCCGTTTTCTGAAGGTGGGAACGCCAAAGTATAAATCCAGTGTGAACAGATGTCTGGTATTGGTGATTCCGCTAATGATTATACTGCTTCCCCATGGAAACTTTACGTCTCATGCTGCCGTTGGAGGATATTCGAGTGATATATCCAAAAAATCAGATAAGATGCCAGGCGGGGGCAGTTCCAAAGAAGGGCAGCCGTATGCAGGAGAGACGGAAACGGAAATAGTTCGCTCACAGGATAGACAAAGAGAAACAGAAGCAGAAGAGGGGAAAGAGGGGAAAACCTCCACTGTACCAAATAAACAAAAACAGCAGATTCCCGCAGGATTGGATGAGGCAAACAGAACCATAACGGTTAGCGATGAAGACTTTTATAACTGGCTGCTGCAGCTAAGTTATTATCCGGATAAGTATGATGGGTACCAGATCACGATGCATGGGACTGTATACCGGGATGATACTTTGGAAAACAATGAATTTGCTGTGACAAGATTATTGATGAGCTGCTGTATCGCGGATCTATCTCCCTGCGGGCCTATTTGTATATGGGATGACGCGGAAAATTTAAAACAGGATAAATGGGTTTCCGTAACGGGAATTTTCCATTATAATAAAGAGAAAGGAATTGTAATCCAGGTAACCGGGATTGAGGATGCAGAAAAAGCAGAAAAAGAATATGTCTATCCCTACCGATACTAAATAGATAGAAAATACTTAGAAAAGATCAATATATATCAGGAATAATTGCAAATAAAAATAAAATCACAGCAATAAGAAAGGAAAATCAAATGACAAAGATCAACATAATATCGGGATTTTTAGGTGCAGGGAAAACGACTTTGATTCAGAAATTACTGCGGGAAATATTTCAAGATGAAAAGGTTCTGTTGATTGAAAATGAGTTTGGCGAGATTGGAATTGATGGAGGGTTTTTAAAAGGAACCGGAATTGAGATTCGGGAAATAAATTCCGGCTGTATCTGCTGTTCTCTAAAAGGGGAGTTTTGTAAGGCACTGGAAGAGGCTGTGAAGCAATATAACCCGGATCGCATTCTCATAGAACCTTCCGGGGTGGGGAAACTGTCAGATGTAATTAAAGCAGTGCAGGAGCTGAAGGATAAACAGTCTGTTACTCTGGAGAACAGCCTTACGGTGGCGGATGTTACGAAATATGTTCTCTATCAAAAGAATTTTGGGGAATTTTTTAACGACCAGATCAGGTATGCGGATACGATTCTTTTAAGCCGTACTGATAAAGCAGACAGAGCAAAAATAATGTTGTGCAGGGAAGAATTACGCAAAGTCAACCCGAAAGCATCGGTAATTACAACGCCTCTGGAAAAATTAAGCGGTGTACAGATACTGGAGGTAATGAAAATGCAGGAAGAGATCATTGACAGCGGGGAAATGGAGCAGAAAGTTCCCGATGAAAAGTTGGGTTCTGTAAAACTCCGTCGCCTGCGCAGTGCACCACGTATATCCCGATTTGACAGTCAGCATCATTCTGATGATAAATTCAGCAGTTGGAGCATGGAGACGGCAAATGTGTTCACACATCAGGAGCTGGAGCAGATCTTGAAGGAACTAGATGAAGATAACTGTTTTATTTTACGCGTAAAAGGAGCAGTGGAAAGTGTAAAAGGAGAGTGGCTTTATTTTAACATGGTGCCCGGAGAGTGGGAAATAAATAAGGGGGTACCACAATATACAGGAAAAGTCGTCGTGATCGGGACTTCTTTAGACGTAGATAAACTGCAGGGTTTATTTGAAGGCAGCCAGCAGGGTTCCCTCTGAAATCCTGATGCATTTTCAACTCAGTACACAGACAGCTTCCGTTAGGAGATAGTCGCATGCTAATCGTCAAATCGCAAAATACACTCCTGTAAGCTAAAAAAATGCTCATCTTTGTTACATAATCTAAATAGTGCCCAGGAATACCGAATTGACGATATTTTCGGGCACTGTGTAGAGCAGATGTTCCAATCAGTTTATTTAATCTTACTATAGAAAAGATAACTGCCTTTTTCCACGCAATATTCTTTTCCATCAATCACGATTTCTGCAGCGACAGGCGTTTCTATTTCATAGCGCCATAATGCATCTTCGATTTTCCAGCTGGAACGGATCATGCCGTTACGTGTCTTAAGTTCTGCTTCCAGCCAGTCAAGACGCTTATCCGGTATGGGGGCAATCCGCACTTTTTCATAGCCGGGATATTCTTCGATGGGTGTAATTCCAGCCGCCGTACCATAGACCCAGTCCGCAACGGAACCATATGCATAGTGATTATAGGAGTTCATATCTTTGCTCCAGAAATCCCCATTTTCTTTAATTCCATCCCAGTGCTCCCAGATTGTAGTTGCACCTTTTGTAATCGGATACAGCCAGGAAGGGTAACTTTCTCTCAGCAGAAGATCGTATGCCAGCTGTGAGTAGCCGTATTCGCTTAAAACGTGGAGCAGATACGGAGTTCCCACAAAACCGGTCTGAAGCTGTTTCCCACAACTCTTTACAAGCTCTGCAAGCTGATCCGCAGCAGCCTGGCAGTCAGGAGCAAGTTTAAAATAAGCGGCAAGTACACATTCTGTCTGGGTCTTGTAGACCGGATAGGCTTTTCGAAACGCGGATACAATTGCAGCGTAGAGTGTCTCATATTCTGCAACATCCTCACCTAAAACCCTGCCGGCTTTTATTACAAGAGAGGTGGAGTATGCGTAAAACGCAGATGCAATAAAATCTTCCCTGGAGGATCCTTTATAGCTGCCATCCGGAGCATCCAGACCCAGCCAGTCTCCAAAATGAACCCCGCCTGTCCAGAGATATTCATCCTTTGTATGTGTGGTGATATATCCAATCCACTTTTTCATGCACTGGAACTGGTTTTTTAATATTGCGTCATTACCATACGCTAAGTAAAGTTCCCAGGGACAAATAGTGGCGGCATCTGCCCAGGCAGCACTGCTAGAGGGATCATCCAGTAAATTAGGAATAACATGACCCACCTGTCCATCGTCCAGCTGGTCTGCAGCCATATCACCCAGCCATTTTGTAAAGAACTTTTCAACGTCATAATTCAGACATGCTGTCCGGATAAATACCTGTGCATCACCTGTCCATCCAAGACGCTCATCCCGCTGGGGACAATCGGTGGGAACATCCACAAAATTACCCTTCTGCCCCCAGATAATATTATCGAAGAGTTTATTCAGCAATGGATTTGAGCAGCGTAAAAATCCTGTTCTTTTCATTTCAGAGTGAACCACTACAGCGGTAAAATTCTCTGGTTTTGCGGCGGAGACTGCCCCCGGAAATTTATCAATACGGATATAACGGAAGCCAAAGAACGTAAGCTTTGGTTTGTAGGTCTGATGTCCGTCTTTGCAGATATAGTGCAGTTGAGCCTTAGCGGAACGGTAATTTTCCGTGTAGAAATTGCCATCCTGATCCATGACTTCGGCGTGGGAGATTAAAACTTCATCCCCTGCATTGGCATCTACCTCTAATTCAACATATCCCGTTACCTCCTGTCCGAAATCAACCACAGTTTCACCGCATGGAGTTGTGAAAATACATGCTGCCGAAACTCTTTCCTGCTCACGGATTTCCTCACCCTGCTGTGCAATCAGTGTATCAGAAGGACCGTCAAAGGCGCATACTTCTGTTTCTTTTTCAGTTTGAAAAGCAGCATCATAGGTTTCACCGTCATATATTTCAGAGAATCGGATATTGCTTTCGGCAGTCTTCCATGTTTCATCTGATATCACTGTTTCTTCACTGCCATTTTCGTAGGCAATGTGAAGCTGTGCCAGGATTCCGGCAGGATTTTTTTGTAATTCAGACTGGACTTTTGACCCTTCCCATCCCGGCATTCTGCTGCGGTACCAGCCTTTTCCCACAGTAACCTGGAGCAGATTTTCGCTTCCCAGAAGACCTGTTACATCATACATTTGATATTGAAGCCTCTTTGCGTAAGAAGTCCAGCCTGGTGCTAGAACAAATTCACCGACCCGGCTGCCGTTAATCAGGGCTTCATATACACCCAGAGAGGTGATGGTAAGTGTTGCTTTCTTAACTTTTTCAGATGCCTGAAACTCTTTTTTAAATGTTGGACACACATCCCCCATGTCAAGTGAGGGTTTGATCCATTTTGCCTGCCATTCCATAAATTTACCTCCATTTTAAATGTGATAATAAGTGTAATATGCAACATCTTGCGATTATTACTGCAATTATAGATTGCAATTATAACTTGCAATAGTGTCTTGCAATCAATCCTGCATCAACTGTATCTTGACTTTCATGATACCAGAGAATAAAATGGAAAAAAAGACCTGGTTTCTACTTAAATAGGGGGTGAATTTAACTTATATGGAAAAGAAAAGTACATTGGATTTAAAAGAGATTACTTTGGGGAATTCAGAGAAACTGGTGATGATGCCCTGCAGCCAGGATGACATGGAAAGCCATGATCATCGCTTCTTTGAACTGGTTTATGTGACCTGCGGAACTTGTGTCCATACCTTAAATGATGTCAGCAGTGAACTGAAGGAGGGAGATTATTTTTTTGTGGATTATGGGAGTGTACATTGCTATGCCCAAAGCAGGAACCTGAATTTGATCAACTGCCTTTTTCTTCCTGCAATTATTGATGATACACTGAATGGGTGTCATTCTTTTGATGCGCTGATACAGGGGTGTCTGATCCGGTACTATACGCCGTCGCTGATGCAGACCCCGGCAAACAGAATATTTCATGACGAAGACAGCCGGGTTCTGCAGCTGCTGACCGGTATGTCCGAAGAATACCGGGAAAAAAGACCGGGCTATACGGAGATTTTCCGCTGCAGGCTGATCGAAATTCTGATTCTCACTCTGCGGGGAATTGTAAAGAGCAGTGTGCGAACTACCAAAAATAAAATCGTTTTGGATGCGGTTCAATATGTAGACCGGAATTACAGGGAACATATTACTCTGGGCATGTTCTGCCAGGAACATCATTTCAGCCTGCAGTACATAAGCCGGAAATTCAAACAGGAGACCGGAATTACTTTCCGGGAATACCTGCAGAAAGTCAGAATTGAGAAGAGCTGTGAACTGCTTGCCGGCAGTGATCTGCGAATATCAGAAATAGCCGGTTTTGTAGGCTATGATGATATAAAATTCTTTAACAGCATGTTTAAGAAACTGGTGATGATGTCACCCCGGGAGTACAGGAAACTGACGCTTGGCTGAAGTGAGGGGGCGGCAGTGTAAACTATGAAATGGTGACATAGCCTTTTCGGAATTCACTTGGTTTTTTCCCGGTTTTCTTTTCAAATAATTTACTGAAATATTTATGATCTTTGTAATGCAGGCGTTCTGCAATTTCATAAACTTTTAATTCAGTGGTCATAAGCAGGTTTTTGGCAGCATTAATTTTAACCTGTGTAACATAGTCAATAAACAGAGTACCGGTCTGCTTTTTGAATATCTGGCTTAAGTAGATGGGTGACACGTAGAACATCTGGGCGATAATCATAAGAGAAAGGTCCTCCAGGTAATGGGAATTAATGTAATTTTCTACCTGGGAGACCAGTTCACCCGGCTTGCTGATTTGTGTTTCCCGGCAGCTGTTAATCAGGTTATAAACCAGATTTTCCACGTATTTCTCCAGTTCTTTTGCACTTTGAATGGAAGAGATCTGTGACAGGCAGTCCATATTTTCAAAGGAAACAGATGGAGAGGCAGTTTCATTGTCTGTCAAATGCCGGATACAGGTCATCACAAGGTTGAGTGAGTTGATCTGTATGCCAAGCAGGGACATGGCAGAAATTTCTGTCATATAGGTGAAAATTTTATGGATTGCACCTGATATGCTGGCAAACTTAGACTGCAGCAGGCTCATCCGGTATGTGTTAAACAGCTCATCCGGAATGGTAAGTATAAAATGGGCATTTTCCAGGGTGTTTTCGAAAGGATTGACGGAATTGGTACCCCGGATCATTTTATAGGAAAGGGCGAAAACGGCCTGTTTGCAGGAAAAGGGAAGATGATACATCTCCGTGTAGGATTTCCCGATGCCAATGTTAATATCTTCGGACAATTCTCTGGCAAGTGACTGGTGAAGCGTACAGACGGACTCATGGAAATGCTGTCCTGCTTCGCCAGGCAGGGAGAATACTCCAATGTAGGTGTTATTTCCCTGATAATATAAGAGAAGATGTTGAGAAATCCCGCAGAGCTTCTCTGACAGCAGCTGCCGTATATGAGTCTGCTTTTGAGAAGAGGCAAAGGAAATAGCGGCAGCTGTATAAATTTGACCGGAAGGGAAGCTGATATCATAATTCATCAATGCATTCATAAAGTCTTCGTTTGTGTCAAAATAAGAGTTCATAATATCCCTCAGTACATCATCCAGTGCCAGGGCAGACAGCTGCTGGCTGGCATCTTCCAGCTGTGTCAGAACATTTTCGGTCTCCTGGTCTTTTTGAATCATCTGTTGTACCTTAGTAACTGCCTGGATTAATTCCTGCTCTACTACCGGTTTTAGTAAATATTCCGTTACCCCCAGAGACATGCACTGCTTTGCATAGGAAAAATCGGAATGACCGCTTAAAACTATGAATCTGCATGGGCAGAGTGCGAGAGACCTGCTTATCATTTCGATTCCGGTACAGTTGGGCATCCGAATATCGCATATTACAATATCCGGTTTCAGACTGTTAATGAGGCTTAAGCCCTCTTCACCGTCGCAGGCTGTTGCAATTATTTCACAGTTATAATCTTCCCAGTCTATTAAGATCTTTAGTCCTTCTGTTATAATCGGTTCATCATCAATTAGAATTACTTTATAGGGTTCCATAATATTATTCCTTCCCAAACTTTCTTGGTGTTTTTATGTTTCTATTTCTGGCAAAACCTCCAGATTCCGGTTCTTTGGTATTTTTAATTCCACAGTGGTTCCCCTGGGTTCATTTGGATAAATATGAAGGTAATAGTCTGCTCCGTATTCCAGACGTATACGGTCGGAGATGTTTACGATTCCGATACTGTTGTGAATGCCCCCGGAGTCCGATGATCCTGAGTGCGCCAGGTTTTCATGTATGCGGACTAAGTTTTCCGGTGTTATGCCGACACCATTGTCCGTAACCTTGATGATCAGGTTATTTTCACATTCTGTAACTATGATACTGATCTCTTCATCTCCAAAGGTTCTGGTGAACCCGTGGGTAATGCAGTTTTCTACCAGGGGCTGCAGTGTCAGCTTAATGATAGAGCAGTCTTTAAGCTCTTCCGGTATGATGCAGGTAAAATGGTAACGGTTGTTAAAGCGCATATTCTGAATAGTCAGATAGGTCTCTACGTGTTCCAGTTCTTCCCGCAATGGTACAATATTACTGGTTCTGTCCAGGGTGATGCGAAACAGTTTAGCCAGGGTCTGAACCATAACGGCAACCTCTTTGTCCTTATTAATCAGCGCTTTCATCCGAATAATCTCCAGCGTATTATGCAGAAAATGAGGGCTGATCTGATTCTGAAGAGCCTCTAACTGAGCCTGTTTGGTGGCGAGCTGGTAGTGGTAAACCCGGTCCAGGAGGTTTTGAATCTGGTCGGTCATAAAGTTGAAGCTGCTGCAGAGTTTACCGATTTCATCTTCCGATCTGCTGGGAATGCGTATACTGTAGTTGCCGGATGCGCACTCATTCGCTGCATTTTGGAGCAGTTTAAGCGGTTTTACCAATCGGAAGGAAAAGTATGCCGATAGGAAAATGATCAGGATAATCAGTAGAATGACTAAAAATATTGCAGAGTTATTGAAATCCTGAGTGCTTTTAAACAACTGGCTTTTGTCGATTACAACGGTCGAGGTCAGGTTCTCAGAAGACTTTGAAAATAACATATCTTCCTTTTGTTCTTTATCGGATAATGTAAAATTAACATAAGTTTCTCCGGACAGGCCATCCGCATTAAAGTTTTCTGAAGTATCGGCTACAATGAGGTTGTCCCGGTTTGTAATGACAATTCGTGCACCGCTTTCCAGCAAGGAAGGATTAATATTGATAGCATCCAGAAGGTCTTTACAGGTTACATTCAGCACAATCGTTCCAATGGGCTGCTTATCAAAGGTGTATAAAAAACGGGTCAGGGTAAATACAGGTTCATTATTTTGCATATAGTCAACCAGAAGATAATCGGATATATGGGCTGAGGATATGTAAACTTTGGGATCCTGTTCGTTAATGCGGTCAGCGTGGGTGATTTTGTAAAATTCAGACATATCCCGGATAGCATTGGAGGTACCGCTGTATACGGCACCGTTTACTCCTATATAGGTTATGTTGCGGATACTGGGCTGCTGGGTTGTCATCTTCAGCATTTCTTTTTGAAGATACTGGGCAGCGTTGTAGTTATCTGCGGCATCTGAAGATACCGGTGCGGTCAGCAGATCACAGAGGGTTGAGTCAAGGCTGACAATTTTAGTCATTCGGTCCAGTTCTCCGATATAACTGTCTATATTAGAAGATATCTGGTCTACAAAAAGATCCACATAGGAAAGGGTGTTATTTTTAATATTTGATGAAGAGGTAAAACTCAGAATGAGCGTAGATACCAGAAATGGGAGAACTACTAACAGCACGTAACTGATAAGAAGTTTGACTGCCAGATTCGCTTTTTTTAATAAATTCATAATTTATTCCCCCCTAATGGTAAAGTTTTTCACATTTTCAAAAGCCATTATACCATTTATAATAATGTCATACAACAACAAGGAGGAAAAAGTAATTATGAAAGGTATGAAAAAGAAAATTGCAGCAGCGTTATCAGCAGCTATGGTGTTAGGGCTTACGGCATGTGCAGGAGGTACAGACACAGAGGCAGGGAAAAATGCAGAAACAAATGCAGGAACAAAGGCAGGAACAGAAGCTGCCGGGACGGATGCAAAGGCAGACGGTGAAACCAAAAAGGATGATGGAAATGAAGAAAAAATTGAATTGACTCTTTGGGCAAGGGCAAGTTCCGCCGACAATAACCAGACCATAACCATGGATGAATTTAATGCATCCCAGGATAAGATTCATGTAAACGTGGAGTGCTACGGAGATAATTATGAAGAGGTGCTGAAGCTTGCATGCAACAGCGGTGAGGTACCGGATATATTTGAAATAAGCGGGCTGAGCGATGTAAAATCCTATATAGATGCAGGTTTGGCGGCACCTATGAATGATTATATTACGGATGAGTTCAGAGGGGAATTTAATCCGTCTGCATTTACAAAATACGCATATGATGGGCAGATATATGCAATTCCTCATATGACACGTTTTATCCGTGTCTATTATAACCGTGATCTATTTGAAAAAGCAGGTTTAAACCCGGATCAGTTTCCAACAACCCTGGAGGGGATGTATGATGCAGCTAAGGCAATAACCGATGCCGGAAATGGTGAATTCTATGGTTTTGGGCTTCCGATCAAGTCCGGTTCTACCTGGGAGAGGAATGTGGATGATATCTCAATTCTTTCCGGGCTGACGGGTCCTTATGCTTTTGACTATACCACCGGCAAGTTTGATTTTGCTAAAGAGAAACCGATTATTGAATATTTCTCCAAGATGTATCAGGACGGGCTTATGATGCCTGGTTCGGAATCCATTGATATAGAAGTTCTCAGGGCAAATTTTATTGCGAATAAGGTTGGCATGTACTTTGACGGAAACTGGATGGTAAATGGATATAACAATGAAATCGAAGGCGGAGATACAACGAACTGGGATACTGCACTGGTGCCTGTATTTGAAGGTACCGAAAGGGCAAAAGATTATCTTATGCTGGAGAGCGGACACTGCATTTCAGCCTCAAGTAAGTATCCTGAGGAAGCATTTGAGGCAATTTCCTATCTGCTTCACAATGTGTATTCTGCTCCGGCAAGAAAGGATGCCTCTAAAGCAGCGCCTTCCCTTTCTCTGATTGATGCAGACAATGCGAAGATCAATGCAAGCCCAGAGGTACAGAAGTTAAAAGGAATTTATGGATTAAATACTGATACGGAAAATTTATCATCCTTTGTAGTGACACCCCATTCCTCACTGACCCTGGAAGGAGACAGCCGGGATACAGTTTACCCAATGCTTATTATACAGGGTGACAGCATGGATATGGATGCGGAACTCCAAAAACTTTCCGATACCTATAATACTGCTTTGGAAAAGGCAGTGGGAGAAGAAGTGCTGGATGAAAAGGATCTGAAACCGGAAGGATTTGACTATTATACCAGATAAATGTATCAGGGGCTGCCAGCCAGCCCCTTTTATGATGAAATATAGGAGGAAAGTTTATGAATGAAGCAGTCAAAAGTAAAAAAAATAGCCGGGTAAAGTCTGTACAGATGTTTTTAATGCTTTTACCGATGCTTATCCTGTTCTTTTTATTCTGCGCATACCCATTATTTGATTCAATATATCTCAGCTTTACAAAATACAATGGTTTTACCGAGCCTGTATTTATAGGAGTATCTAATTATATCCGCCTGTTTCAGGATGGAAGCTGGTGGAAATCTGTTCTGAATACTTTTCAGCTTACACTGATGGCTTATGTGATTCAGATTCCCTTATCTCTATTACTGGCGATTTTAGTGAACAGCAAGATAAAAGGGCAGAATTTTTTCCGGACCGTTATCTTCCTGCCCAATGTAACCAGTACAGCCATTATCGGTATTATATTTTTCTTTATGTTTTCTTCCTACAATGGAATTATAAATGGAGTACTTCAGGATATCGGGATCATTAAAAAACCTATCGAGTGGCTGGGTAACTCCGGAAGTGCAAAAATGATCATTATTCTTCTTAATACCTGGAGCCAGGTCGGATATTTAATGATTCTATTTCTGGCGGCTATACAGAAGATACCCACCGAGTTATACGAAAGTGCTACCCTGGATGGTGCATCCGGCTGGCAGCAGTTCAAGAGCGTAACGCTTCCTATGCTTGGGCAGATGTTCCAGGTTATCTCTATGATGTGCATTTTAAATGGATTTCAGCTGTTTGATTCTGTCAAAGTACTGACAGGCGGAGGTCCGGGCAATCAGACATCTGTTATGGCTCTTTATATTTATAACTACTTTTTTAACAGCACTGGTGCACAGCAGGGATATGCATCTGCCGTCAGCGTTTGCGCAACAGTTATTACGGCCACAGCAGGGGCTTTGTATTTCCTGATTACCAGCAAAAAATTTAAGGAAAACTAAATGTCTTGTGAGAGGAGAATATATATGAATCAGAAAAAAATACGGCCCCAAAGAATAATCAGTTATGTAGTACTGATTTTAATGACCATCTTTGCAGCATTTCCGCTGATATACGCTTTTTTTGGATCTTTTAAAAGCAGTGTGGAGTTTTTGAACGGAGGCTCCAACCTTCTTCCGTCCGTCTGGGATATGACCAGCTATGCCAAGGCGTGGAAGGAAGCAAACTTTGCACAATATACAGTAAACAGCCTCTTCATTTCCGGTATGACGGTTGTGCTGACATTAGTGACCGGTTCCATGGCAAGCTATGTCTTAGCAAGAACAAGCTTTCGACTGAAGCCGGCACTTGTAGGGCTTTTAGGTCTTGTTATGTTTATACCGAATGTAGTATTGATTTTTCCAATATTTAAAATGTGCCAGACCCTTGGACTGATGGGTAATATCTGGAGTATAATCATCACCCAGACAGCATCCGGACTGCCATTTCTGGTAATACTGATGCAATCTTATATGGTTAGTATCAGCAAAGAAATTGATGAAGCAGCAGAGATAGACGGCTGTAGTTTTTTCCGTTTATTCTGCAGCATGATTTTACCACTCAGCAAGCCCATATTGGCAACCGTAGCTTTATTCGCATTTAAAAATGCATGGAACAGTTACTTACTTCCTCTGGCATTATCTTTATCAAAACCGGAAATCCGGCCCTTAACCGTAGGTGTAATTGCGCTGAAGGATATGGGAGAAGGAATTTCTGCATGGAATATCATGATTGCAGGGAGTGTGCTTGCAGTATTTCCAATGGTAATCGTGTACTTATTTATGAACCGGTTTTTTATTGAGGGTATGACTTCCGGAGCGGTGAAGGGTTAATCCCTGTTTGAAAAGGAGATAATATGAACTGGGAGAGATATTTAGAAAATTATGATTTTATTTGGGAAGGCAGAGAAAACCTGCCTTTATCCTGGTGTGAAGGAGCATACCATGGAAATGGAACGCTTGGGAGTCTGGTATACTTTAGAATAGATAAAAAGGGATTTCCCACGGTACATTTGGAGCTGGGAAACAATCGTGTTTATGACCGCAGGGAAACCAGAAATTTCTGGATGGCGAAGCAGTTTGATAATCCCAGACTGCCCATAGGTTCTCTGGAATATGACTGTGGCGGGAATATTTTGGATTTTTGGATGAGAACAAGCCTTTACCATGGATCTACAGAACTTTATTTAAAAACAGAAAAGGAATTACTCCATTGTATTTTTTATGTATGTGCAGCAAACCAAATGATTGTCATTGAGCAAAAAGAAGGCAGATTGTCACACTGGAAATTTATCCCGGCACAGGCGGTAAGCCCCCGGCAGACTTTTGGTATTCAAAATGGAGAGAAGGAACGCATTGATGCAGATTACCGGATAAATCCTGATCCTGAAATTTGTATAGAAACGGACGTGATATCCTGTATACAGGCACTGGATCACAACTGGAAAACAGTGACGGTCTGCAGATATGAAAAAGCCCGGGGAAATATCTATATGAAAATCCAACAGGAGAAAGAACTTTCCATAAACCAGGTGAAAGATGACCTTAATCAGGATATGGGCATGGACTTTAAAGGTGAGCATCTTAACTGGTGGCACAGCTATTATCCGGTGAGCAGCCTGCATATCCCGGATAAAGAGCTGGAAGCGTTTTATTGGAGGCAGATCTATAAACTGGGCAGCGCCGTGAGAGAAGACAGCGCAGTGTTGGATAATCAGGGTCCCTGGCTCTTTACAACTCCCTGGCCCGGTACCTGGTGGAATTTAAATGTACAGTTGTGCTATTGGCCTCTGTATACGTCCAATCGGCTGAAACAGGGGAGGTCCCTTAACAACTGGATGATAGAACATCAGAATGATTTAATCGAAAATGTACCTGAAAAATACCGTTATGATTCCAGCGGCATGGGTACGAATACGACTTTTAATCTACGTTCCCAAATAGCAGATCCCACAGAAGATAACGGAAGACAGTTTGTGGAACTGGGCAATTTGACCTGGGTGCTCCACAACTGCTGGCTCTATTATCGGATGTCTATGGATGAAACTGTTTTAAAAGAACTGATTTATCCCATCTTAAAAAGAAGTGTAAATTATTATCTGCACTTTGTCGAAAAGGATGAAACTGGGACTTATCACCTGCCTGCTTCTGATTCACCGGAATATGGGGAACGCTGTGAGGACTGCAATTATGATCTGAGCCTGCTTAGATGGGGATGTGAAACCCTTTTGAAATGCACTGCCATACTGCAGGTGCAGGATGAAAAAGAAGAAGTGTGGAAAAGTATCTGTAAAAATCTCGCAGATTATCCCAGAGATGAAACCGGGTATCTCATAGGGAAAAATCTTCCTTATCAAAAAAGCCATCGGCATTTTTCACATCTTATGATGCATATGCCCCTGTATCTGGTGAACCGTGATAATAGTGATACCCGGGAACTGGCAGAATGCTCTTTAAAGCACTGGTTCAGTTACCAGGGAGATATTCTTGGGTTTTCCTATGTAGGGGCGTCCCTGATCTGCAGCGCATACGAACTGGGAACACAAGCAGCCAAAAATATAAAAGATTTGATAAAAAACCATATTTCTTATACTACCATGTATCAGGAGGCTGGACCTGTTATGGAAACTCCATTAGCCGCAGCCGAATGTATACAGCAGCTTCTCCTCCAGAGCTGGGGGGGCAAGATCCGTGTATTTCCGGCAATGCCGGATGACTGGCACTGTGCAGAGTTTCATAGATTTGCTGCCCAGGGAGGCTTTGTGGTATCCGCCGATTACCATGACGGAAGTACCGCATTCATAGAAGTGGAAAGCCTGGCAGGTCAGCCCTGTGTTGTGGAAACAGATATGGAAGCTGCAGAGATTTTATATGATGATGGCAGGAAGGAAGAGAAGTCTGTTATGGGATGCCTATCCCTGGATTTGAAAAAGGGCGGGAAAGTGAAGATATTACGAAGATAAATTCAGCTGATTCATCCGCTGCCTGAACTGCTTGCCCACATTCCCGGCAGCCTATGGAATCTGCCTCATAAATAGCCGGTACATGTTTTTATACCGCCTGTTTTGGGACAAATTCCACATAACGAATATAACACAGCCAGAAATTGATACCAATGCGCCCTGAATCACTCACGAAGCCTGAGAATCGTCTGATACAGATTGAGCGTGCCCATTCCCCACTCCCTGTTCGGATAAATATATGCAGGATTCCGGTCAGCGCCCCTGATCAGATAAGTTCGAATGGAGTTTGCATTCATACCGGTATTATGCCCCTGCACAATGCCCCAGGTCATCAGAATGGCTGCTGCGCCTGCAACATGTGCCGCAGCTACAGAAGTTCCGGTCTGATATGTCATCGGTATTTCGGACTCAGTTGGGATGCCGGTAACAGCAGGACCATATACATTTACTCCCGGGGCAGCAAGATTTGGCTTTATAAAGTTGATACGGTTAAATCCATAGCTGGAATGAATATAAAGACTTCCATCCCGATGGTTATAGGCAGCTACCGTGATACAGCTGTAGGCATTTGCAGGTTCAGTTATGGTAGTAAAGGGATTTGGCTTTAAAAATACGGTTGCACGTGAAATAAATCCCTCAATGGGCAGCCACATATGGTAATTACCGGTGATGAAAAGATAATTATACACGCGGATTCTCCAGATTCCAGGTGTGGGCGCCTGAAACCGCATCGTAATAAACTGACTGCCGGAGCCCTGTTCGGAGATGTCGTAATGAACGGTAATCTGTGTGTTTTCCAATGTGAAAGTCACATAGGTATCCCGTTCCTCGTTCAGTGGAATGCGGGGGATTGTCTGCCCCGTAGGTGATACAAATCCTACGGTATAAAGTTCCGGCGGAGAGGACCACAGTTCAACGACAAATCCTTTCTCTTCAGCTCCAACTGATATTTCAGCATCTTCATATTCTAAACCGACCTTTATATTACCTAAAAAGTGATGATACATTCCAACTTCATTTCCCCCGGCAACTACCGATGCAAAACCGGTCATCAGATTTAGTTTTCTCAGCAGCAGTCCCAGTGGTGATGTTCCTTCATGACTTCCCATATTCGTCCCAAGTCCAAGACAAATGATCAGCGGCATTTTATAACGTGCTGATACAAGTGTCAGATATTTAATTCCCATCATGATATCATTTTCCTGATATGCATCAGCAGAATCCTGTATTAAGTAAAAATCCCGCAAATATTGTTTTGCCGGTTTCAGTTTTACAACGGCAATATTACATTCTGGCGCTGCGCCGATAAAGTCTGCATTTGGTGATGGTGATCCGGCTGCGATCCCGGCAAGAAAAGTACCGTGCCCGTTGGTGTCTTCACTGGGAACTACGTCCAGGGGATTTTCGGCCTGCAGAGCTTCGTTGATTTCCGTGTTTGTAAATTCTGTTCCATAAATAATGGTATCACTTACGGTAAATCCAGGTATTCCCGGCGGTAATTTCTGGGGTATTTCCAGAGAGGGCAAAGTCTGGTCCCAGATTCCCAAAATGCGGGATCTGCCGTCCGAAAGCCGGAACAGCGGATTTTGATAGTCTATTCCGGTATCAATAAAACCAATGATCGTTCCCTGTCCCCGCAAGTTCAATTGAGGTTGTTCAATGGTATTCAATATACCGGATGCTTCCATGCTGGATGTATCCAGGGTTGTATAAAGATTGGGAATTGAATAGTATTCATATTTCTCAGTCGTAATTGGAGCGGCTTCCTGCATGGGGACATATATAATTGAAAATTGGCTGTCAACATAATCCCCGCAAGAGGTAGGATTTTTCTGAAGAGTATCATTCAGACTGTAATTGCTGTTTGATATGATAAAATCAGCAAATTCTTCAGAGGCAACATTTTGATTACAATCCATGAATTTCTCCCGGAATTATTTTCTACAATATATGTAAAGAGGCAGAAAGAAAGACCATCCTTTGCAAAAGTCAGAAAACCCGTCGTTCCCGGCGGGTTTTTTGATTATTATGAATAGAAAGATAAAAAATTACTATAATAAAAACAGAATGGTTTTTCAAGGATCGTAAATCCGAAATCCGATCATACAATAAGAATAAATATAATATATTTCCAATAAGAAACAAGTGGACAGAAATCATTAGAAATGGAAGCATTGCGGTTTTTCCGGCAATGCGAAGAGGGTGAAATCATGAAAAGATCTGGAAGTAAAATCGCTGTATGGGTAATCATTGCAATCGTTGTAATCCTGGTGGTCGTTGGCATCAGTCAGTACAACTCCCTGGTGGGAATCAATGAAAATGTGGAGAATCAGAGAGCTAATATTGATACAATGCTTCAACGTAGAGTAGATCTCATTCCCAACCTGGTAAATACCGTAAAAGGTTATGCAGAACACGAAAAAGAGGTTATCGAAAACGTTAGCAACGCCAGAGCAAAACTGGCGGGTGCCACAAGCATGGAAGAAAAAGCAGATGCTGACAACCAGCTGTCAGGAGCTTTGAGCAGATTGTTGATGGTTGTGGAAAATTATCCGGACCTAAAGGCAAATCAACAGTTTATTTCCCTTTCGGATGAGCTTGCAGGTACGGAAAACCGAATTGCGGTTGCAAGAAAAGATTATAATGACTCCGTTAAAGCATATAACCAGAAAATAAGGAGATTCCCGTCTAACATTTTTGCCAATTTGATGGGATTTGAGAAGGCAGAGTATTTCCAGGCAGCAGAGGGGGCACAGCAGGTACCGGAAGTCAATTTTGAAGGACAATAGGATGTATGATGGCAGGTGTCATATGAAAAAAATTAAAAATATTTTTGCATATTGCATGATGGCTGCATTAACGCTGATGCTGGCATATTTGCCGGTAAAAGCAGCTGCCGATATTCAGGCTCCCACAAGAGAGTTTTATGTAAATGATTTTGCAGGTCTTTTGAGTAATGATACGAAACAATATATCATTGCACAGAGTAAATCGCTGAACGACAAGTCAAAAGCCCAGGTGGCAGTGGCTACGATACAAACCCTGGGTGGAAATTCCATCGAGGACTATGCCAATGAGATGTTCCGGGAATATGGAATCGGAGATAAATCCCAGAACTCCGGTGTCCTGATTCTTCTGGCTTTACAGGAAAGAGAAGTCAGGATTGAGGTAGGATACGGACTGGAGGGAGCGATTAATGATGCCAAGGCCGGGAGAATTATCCGCAATCTGGGTACTCCTGCTCTGAAAGAAGACAATTGGGATCTGGGAATTAAGACCATGTATACGGGAGTTCTGAAGGAAGTATACGCTGAGTACAATCTGGCTGAACCCGGGGATCTGGACGATGCGGACATACAGGAAGGATTTGCGGACGAAGACTATGGGGAATCCTCAGGTGGCGGTTCCTGGATCAGCATTGGACTGGTATTATTTTTCCTCGTAATCTTTTTGCGCGGCGGCGGCAGAGGCGGTCGTGGCGGCGGATTTTTCGGTGGACCGTTTGGCGGTGGACACTTCGGCGGTGGTTCTTTTGGAGGAGGAGGCTCCTTTGGAGGTGGCGGCTCTTTTGGTGGCGGCGGATCATCCGGCGGAGGCGGTGCTTCCGGGAAATTCTGACAATGCATGTTATAAAAGCTGTATCATTACTTTCGGCGGCTGCCGGTTCATAAAATAGCCAATTTGCATAAGAAAAATGACAAATAAGCCCATGTAACATCCATCAAAGTTGTTTATAATTTTTACAACAGAAAAATGATGGTATAGGAGGAAAACACATGAGGTTTACAGATGGAATATGGGAAGAGGCAAAGGGAATCAGGCAGCATAAAGTACACTCTTTATGGGAGTATGAGATTTCAGATGAGGGGATAGAGGTATTTGTCCCCTGCGCTGAAATCCGGGATTTAAATGATACTACATACGGACCGGCGCTGACAGTATGGTTTACTTCTCCCAGAAGGGATGTTATTAAAATTCGGGTGAACCATTATGACGGCAAGATTGAAAAAGGACCTGAATTTAAGCTGTTCCCGGAGGAGACAGAGCTGGAATTTGAAGATACCGAAGAAACCGTTTCAATGACCAGCGGCAAAACTGCGGTCATCATTCAGAAAAAGGGTGAATTTTCTTTCAGCTTTTATTATGAGGGCAAAAGAATCGTATCCAGCAAGGACAGAAGCCTGGCTTATGTGACGGATCTGGATTATGAAGCAGACCAGTGGTGTGACTTCAACCATTGCCCGCCCCGTCCCCACTATATGAAGGAAACTTATATGAGAGAACAGCTTTCCCTGGGAGTAGGAGAATATATCTATGGACTGGGGGAAAGATTTACATCACTGGTGAAAAACGGACAAACCATTGAGATATGGAATAAAGACGGTGGGACGTTTGGTGACCAGAGCTATAAAAATATTCCGTTCTATCTCTCTAATTATGGTTACGGAGTGCTGGTCAATCATCCGGAACATATCTCATTCGAGGTGGGAACAGAAAATGTGAGAAAAGTGCAGTTCAGTGTGGAAGGTGAGACGCTGGAATATATGGTGATCGGAGGCGGTACACCCAAGGGGGTTCTCGGCAATTATACTGCGCTGACAGGCAGAAGTCCGGTTCCTCCGGCATGGTCCTTTGGACTTTGGCTCTCTACCAGCTGGACCCCCAGTTATGCCCCTGAAGTTGTACATGGTTTTGTAGAAGAGATGAAGAAGCGGAATATTCCCCTGGGAGTATTTCATTATGACGCAGGCTGGATGAAGCCATTTGAACTCTGCAATTTTAAATGGGACAGCAGATTTGATGATGTGAAGGGTATGTTATCAAAAATAAAAGAAAATGGGGTTAAAATCTGTGTGTGGATTAATCCTTACATAGGACAGCGTTCCGAGTTGTACCGGGAAGGAAAAGAGAAGGGATATTTGCTTAGACGGAAAGACGGAAGTATCTGGCAGAGTGATCTGTGGATGCCCGGACAGACCATTGTAGATTTCACAAATCCTGACGCCTGCCGCTGGTTTGCAGGGAAATTAGAGGAACTTCTGGATACCGGGGTTGACTGTCTGAAGACGGATTTTGCGGAGAGAATTCCTACAGAGGTGCAGTGGTTTGACGGATCGGATCCCGATAAAATGCATAACTACTATACCTATCTTTATAATCAGACTGTTTATGAAATGCTGAAGCGTAAAAAAGGAGAGCGGGATGCCTGCGTATTTGCACGGTCAGCTACGGTGGGTACACAGCAGTTCCCGGTGAACTGGGGTGGAGATAACCTTGCGACTTATGAATCCATGGCGGAGAGTTTAAGAGGCGGCCTTTCCTTCTGCCAGTCGGGATTTGGCTTTTGGGCTCATGACATCAGCGGCTTTGACAGCACCGCTACGCCGGATCTGTATAAGAGATGGTCGGCTTTTGGGCTTTTATCAACACACAGCAGGCTTCACGGACATGATTCCTATCGCGTTCCCTGGATGTTTGATGAAGAAGCATGTGACGTACTTGGATTTTTCACCAGGCTAAAGTGTTCCCTGATGCCCTATCTGTTTTCCCAGGCAGTGCAGGTTCATGAAGAAGGTGTGCCAATGATGCGTGCCATGATGCTGGAATTCCCGGACGATCCCAATTGTGCATATCTGGACAGGCAGTATATGCTGGGGGACAGTCTACTGGCAGCTCCTGTTTTCCGTGAAGACGGAGTGGCGGCTTTCTATGTGCCGGAAGGAAACTGGATCAATTGGATCACAAAAGAAAAGCTGGCTGGCGGCAGATGGTATACGCAGAGGTTTGATTATTTTTCACTGCCGCTCCTAGTGAAGCCTAATACGCTGCTGGCAGTGGGGGACAGAGATGACTGTGCGGAATATGACTACTGCAGTAATGTGACGTTCCATCTGATTGAGCCGGAAGAGGGGAAAAAAGCAAAAGCCGCCGTGTATAATAAGGAGCTTGATACAAAACTAGAGATATCGGCAGAGAAAAACGGGGATACCATAACGGTGATATCCACCCATGATACAGACTGGAAGATGTGTCTGCCATATCCATGCAGTATGGCAGGAGAAAAAGGAAGTCTTACAGAATCCGGAAATCTGACATATCTGATTCCGGAAGCGGGTTGTAAGGAATATAAAATTAAGGTAAGATAACAGACAGGGACAGGTGCGGTTATGAAGTAGAAAGTGGTTTACTTTCATAACGGCACCTGTCTGTCATGCTGTATCGTTTGATCATGCCGAACCGTTTCGTCATGCTCCATCATATCTTGCTCCAGATCAGGATAATAGCTGCACAGTATGGAAAAGTTTTCACTCATAACCTTGTCGGTGAGGAAGCACTCCCTTATGTAAGGAATTGGAGCCGGAGTGTTTTGTTTTTCTCTCATGCGCCGGCGGTACTGCCCGGGAGTACAGCCAAAATATTCGTCAGACAGTTGGTTCAAATATTTGATGTCTGAGAAACCACTGGCAATGCAGATATCCAGGATGCTGCTGTCAGTCTCGGTAAGGAGGTTAAGGGCTTTTTCAAAACGAAGCTGCTTCATATAGCTCTGAAAAGAAATGCCCAGGGTTTTCTTGAACAAGTGTGACAGATAGTGTAGGGACAGGCCCTCCAGCTTGGAAATATCGGAGAGCAGCAGTTTCTCGGTATAGTGTTTTTCGATGTGGTTCAGGATATTCTGCATTTTGAATATGTTTTTTTCACGGCTGCTTCGTTCCTGCTGGTCCAGCAGACTATAAGGGAGATGTATGAGCAGTTGTTCAGCCAGTAAATTCAAAAGCCCGATACAATGGAGGGGAAAGTATTCCGGTTCCCGGAAAAACGAGGAAGCCATCTCCACCATCAGATTTTGTAAGGCTGTATATTTGCTGCTGGAGCACAGCAGATTTTGGCTGAAATACGTATATTCAAAGGAAGGGTAATAACTGCGGCAGAAGGAGGAGGAAAATTGAACCGCCAGCACAAGCCCTTTTCCCGATGTACAAGTGAGCCGGTGCGTCTCATAGCTGTTAAAAAGGATCATGTCCTGCGCCCTGGCAATTGGTGTATCTGGCAGAGAATTAATAACAAGCGTACCCTCTAATACCAGCAGCAGTTCAATATCGCTGTGCCAGTGCTGGGAGGTGCTTTGGTAAATTTCTGCCAGAAATATTTTACAATAACTTGTTTTGCTGTGTTTGATATATTCATATTCATGGTTAGGCATAAGTCGTTCCTCCTGAATTTTAATGTAATCTTTTTTGGGAGAAAAGTCAAGAAGAGGGAAAGATGAAGATGAAAATGACAGAGAAGAAAGATAAAAAAGTAATGCAGCTAAAGAATAAGATTGTCCTGGGATACATATTGCTGGGAATTATCCCATGCATTCTCATAGGAATTGGCAGTTACCTGGTGTACAGCCGCAGCATTAATTCCAAGATTGAGGCAATTGTGGATAACAATGCACAGAGGGATCTGCAGGTAATTGAAGAACGCCTGGAGTCCAACCGGAATATTCTTTATAATATTGTAACGGACCGGGAACTTTTAAAGCTGGTCCGCAAGATGAATCAGGCTGGTAAGGATGGAGAGTTCATCTATAAATCAAAGATCCTGGAAGAGATACAGGGCTTTACCACCACCTATGATAATGTGAACAGCATTACCTATTTAAGCAGCAGTGGCGGATACATATTATATGATAAGCGGCTGGAGCGTCTGGAAACAATCTGGGACAACCGGATCTACCGCGATTATTTTTACCTGAACGTATGGGATCAGGATGAAGTTGTCTACCTTCCCACGCTCTGCCTTACGGAGAACCAGGAAGAAAAAAACTACTCTTTTTTCCTGGCACTTCCATTGAAAGATGCGGTTACGAAAGAAAAGTTCGGAATTATTGTTGTAAGTGTGGATGAGAATATGTTTCATTATACGAAGATCAGCAACAATCAGATGAAGAAATATACAGAGGAACTGGGAATCACCACCTATGTAATTGATGGCAGGAATACAATCATTGCTGCTGAAAACCGGGATATGATCGGAAATGATTTTGCAGTGGCGACGGATTCCTCCGCAAATGGCAGCAACTACAGAATGTTTTATAATGAAATTGAAGGGACAGGATGGCAGCTGGTACAGGTAATTGACAAAACGCTGCTGTTCCAGGATGTAACATTTTTCGGACAGATCAGTTTTTTGATTGTAGCGGTTATCATGGGGTCATTTACACTTTTGACAGTTACGATTACCAACCGTTTATCCGGTTCCATTATAAAAACAGCACGGTATATTGAAAATTACCAGCCCGGTGAGGCGAAAGTCCTGCCACGTCTGGAGGAAAAGGACGAATTGGTTTCAATTATTTACCAGTTTGACAAAATGCGGGGTAAAAATGAGAAGCTGATACAGGAATTAAAGGATAAGAATTATGAGATTATGGCAATATCCGACCGGCAGAGAAAGGCAGAACTCAAAGCTTTGGAAGCACAGATTAACCCACATTTTCTATATAATACACTGGATTCCATCAACTGGATTGCCATTGAAAATGATCAGGAGGAGATCAGCCAGATGCTCAGCTCTCTGGGAAGCCTGCTGCGGTACAGTGTAACGAACATTGATATGCAGGTACCTTTGGAGGTGGAGCTGGAATGGATGAAAAAGTACACGTTTTTACAGCAAAAAAGATTTGACGATTCCTTTGTGTGCCAATATGACATTCAGGAAGATTCGCTAAATTTTCCCATATATAAAATGCTGCTGCAGCCTATTATTGAGAACATCATTATTCATGGCTTTCAGGATAAAAAGCAGGGAGGAATCATTGATGTGAAGACAGAGGTTTTGGAAGATGGGAAATTAAGGATATCCATTGAAGATAACGGATGCGGGATTGAACCGGATATCCTGGATCGGATTCACCATGATATTTCCAATAAAACACCTCTCAACAGTGAAAGTATTGGGATCAGCAATATCGTAAACCGCACAAATCTGTATTACAAAGGAGAGGCACAGATCCGGATCGGCAGTGAACCGGGGCAGGGAACAAAAGTAGTTTTGATGATTCCATAAGGGGGGAAAAAATGCGTATAGTAGTAGTAGAAGATGAACTGCGGGTGCGGCATAGTCTGGTGAAATGCATTGAGAAGATAAGTCCGGATTATCGCGTGGTTGCAGAAGCAGACAATGGTTATGAAGGAATGAAGGCAGTGAGAGACTTTGAGCCGGATGTGGTGATCACAGATATTCAGATGCCCAAAATAGATGGACTGAGTATGATCCGGCAGCTGAAGAACATGGGGCTGAATCCGGTCTTTATTATACTGAGCGGTTATGCTGAATTTGGATATGCGCAGGAAGGGGTAAGGCTGGGAATCCGGGACTATCTTCTGAAGCCCATAACAGTGAATAATCTGCGGGAAACGCTGGCGAATATAGAAAACAGGGGCAGGGAAGAAGAGCCGGAAGAGGAAAAGCAGTACTCCGCCTGCATTCGCGCCATGGTGGAAACGATACATAATGAATATGGTAAGCATCTGGGGATGGATTTGTTTGCCGGCAAGTATAAAATGGCGCCGGAGTATCTGAGCACATTGTTTGCCAAAGAGACCGGAAAAACCTTTTCCAATTATCTGAAAGAAGTCAGGATGCAGAAAGCGAAACAGCTGTTGGAGGAAACGGGCATGAAAATCTACGAGATTGCCTGTCAGACCGGCTATCCGGATCAGAAATATTTTTCCAAAGTATTTAAAGAATATGCAGGGGTATCTGCAAAACAGTATGTGTCCAGCTTAAAGAAGGATTCGTAAAGGCACTCTGGTACTACAGCGAATGCTTAATATGTGTTCTATTAAATGCATTATATTTGGGTTTTGCTGATTAAGGACGCTTTGTATATGTAGGTAGTGTACGGAAAGATGGGCGTGGGAAACTGGTATGGACTCCGTCAGCTGGCCGCAGAACTGGTATTTTCTAACCTTTCCGAAGCGCTTTTTGGCGGCACGCGGGCATTCACCGAGAAATCCTGATGCATTTCTCGGTTCA
>OASR01000109.1_pt1 | contig 51095 bp, 39 predicted proteins | sample 1475751 | NCBI WGS metagenome assembly OASR01 (sample SAMEA2579907, study PRJEB22360) | human gut metagenome | biome: human gut; feature: human-associated habitat; material: faeces | place: Denmark | collected 2008/2010 | reverse complement strand
TTTTTAGAACAGCAAAAAACCAGTTCGCAATTATACGAACTGGTTGATGCCATTGACTCGCTGGAGTAAACTCCCGAGTCTTTTTATATAGTCTTTTTATGCTATCCCCATATATATTGATGTGTACAACTGTTGCTATCCAAATACCCTGGCAAGGGTAGATATCACGGTTTGAAGATCCGTAATTGCTTTATTTAACTTATCAAAATCAATCTTATTCATATTTTCCGATGCCTGATTGACGATCTGGTCACTGTTTTCTGCCAGACGGCTTATTTGATCTATCATGGATGGAATATCTGCATCCGCCAGCTGTCTGGATATTACATCCAGACTCCCGGAGGCTGTCTCCACTTCTGCTATCATATTATTGATTCTGGGTGCAGCAATAGCAAGAAACAGAATCACACCGGACAGAAAAAGTACAAGAATTGCTGCAATGAAACGCAAATATGCCCTCTGCCGCTTCAGACAGTTTTTTTCTTCCTCTAACGCTGCTAATATCTCCCTGTTTGTTTTCTCCTCCACTGCAAACCTCCCCAAACACTTCCTGTAAATAATTTATGCGTGGTTGAAAAACAAAATGCCGGTATTTATGCTTTCTTTTTTCTGGTAAGAAATACACCGCTGGTCAGAGCCGTAAACGGTGCAACCGTTACCAGACCAAAACTTCCCACTATGGTATCCAGTATCTCCGATGAGACATATTTGTAATTTAAAATATTGTCAATGGGTGTTCCCTGAGCCATGAACACCATCAATAAAGCAACACAGCCCCCAGAATAAGCCAGAAGAAGTGTAGTTGTCATAGTTCCCATGGCTGCTCTTCCCACTGCCATGCCAGACTGCATTGCTTCCCTCCATCCGATATCCGGCTTTTTCTGTATGACTTCATTTACGGCAGACGTGATATCTACCGCCAGATCCATAACGGCGCCTGATGATCCGATAAAGATACTTGCCATGAAGATCTGGGTAAGATTCAGATTCTCATACCCGCTGTATAAAAGACTTTCTGAATTCGGCATGATGGCACCATGGATTTTAAATGCATCCGTAAAAATCAGCCCCATGATACAAGTCGTAATAATCCCCAGAAAGGAACCGCTCACTGCCGCAAACGCTTTCCGGTCAAAACCATAGACCAGTGTGATAATAATAAATGTCAGCGTAAGTACAATCACCAGGCCTACCATGACCGGCTGCATTCCTTTTAAATACATAGGCACCAATAACTTCCATATCATCATGATTGTAAGTCCAAAAGATAAAACTGCCCGGATTCCGGTCCTTCCCGCAAAAAGAATCAATAGCACAACAAAACATCCGGCAAGGATCAATTCCTTATTCAGGCGATAGTGGTCAATTAAATTTACAGAGAGAATTTCTTCTCCTTTATGGCTGATTACCACAAGTGCCTTATCTCCTGGACGAAATATTTTATCTGCTTCCAGTGACCCGTTTAGCATATTAAAACCGTCGGCTTCTAACCCTTTGAATTCCCCTCCTAAAAACCTGACCGTGCATCTTTGTTCTCCCGATTTTATCAATCCGGTGCTGATTATCTTACTGTCATCGGTATTCAGGACCTCCGCCGCACAGCGCTCTGTCCCCTTATAAATGACTGCATCTTCAAATCCGGTAGGTAAAAAAAACAGTACTGCCATCAGCACCAGACAGAATATGACCGGCAGCTGATAGCAAACTGTTTCTCGGGTAAACTTCAGTTTTCGCATTTTAGAAAACAATTACTTAACGCCTGTAAGCTGTGCGAGATTTTTATAAATATCTGTGTTATCATAATACCCTTCGAATTTTTCCTGTCCTGCGCCCTGTGCATATACCGGTACCGGAAGACCTGTATGTGCATAAGAGGCAAAATTAATACCTGATTTATTATTGAGAATATGTGTAATGGTTACGGATAACGGTTCATAAGTTCCATATAAGATATATTCTTCCTGTGACATCCCATCCTTTTTTGCAGTTCCTGTTTCCAGGGTTCTCTTATAGGCATCCTCCAGGCGGGAATATTCATAATCTGTTAAAACTAATTTGGAATCTTCTGTTGCTTCTGCATCATCTTTTGCCATTAAGCCAAAATTTGCTTTGATATCTTTCAATACTTCTTTAAAGTCTGTTTTATTTTCTTTATACTTTGCAACATAGTCTGAATCAAATTTTGCATAGGATATTTTCTGGTTTGTGAGATTCGTCAGATACGTATCATAATCCGTTCCCGCATATCCAATTGTCAAACCACCTGTTTCATGGTCGCCGGTTACCAGAATAAGTGTATCATCCGGATGTTTTTTATAAAATTCAACTGCCGCTTCTACTGAATTGCTTAATGCTTCTGTATCGTTAATAGCTGATCCCGCATCATTTGCATGGCATGCCCAGTCAATCTTGCCGCCCTCTACCATCATAAAGAATCCGGTGTCATTGTCCAGAACTTCGATACCTTTTTGCACATAATCTTTTAAGGAAAGTTCATCTTTCGCTGCATCCAGGTCATAAGACATCGCATCTGCATCTGCCAGATGTTCTGCTATCACAAGTGCTTTTCCGTCTTCTGCCTTTAATTTTTTTGCTTCTTCCTGGGTTTTGATTACCTTGTATCCTGCCTCTTCAGCAATTTTATAAGCGTCTTTCTGATCCTCTTTTTCTCCAGTTGGGTCAAGAAGTGCCCCTCCTGCAAAGTAATCAAAATTACTGTCTGTCAGCTCTTTTGCAATATCGTAATAATTGTTTCTGGAAGCCTGATGGGCATAAAATGCTGCCGGGGTAGCATGGTTTAAATTAACCGTTGTCACAACTCCTACTTTAAAATCTTTTTGTTTTTTTAATTTTTCGGATATCGCCTCAAACTTCTTTGTCATGGTTGTATCCATATTAATCGTTCCGCTGTAGGTTTTATTTCCGGTGGAGATAGAAGTCGCTGTGGAAGCAGAATCCGGAGCAAATGAAGTACTGTCATATGTCTGCGCTGTTCCTGCAACCGGGAAATTCATAAAGGACAATGCTTTCGACTCAATTTCCCCCTTGCTTTCCGTTGTTCCCAGGTAATCTGCAGTTGCCTGAATCTGGGGATAACTCATACCATCACCAATAAATAAGAAAATGTACTTTGGTGTCTTCGTCTCTGCATTTTCTGCCGCCTTACTGTCCGCCTTAGAATCAGATTCAGCTGCCTTAGTCTCTTTCTCTGCCTTTGTTTCTTTCTCTGTCTGAGCTGTTGTTTCAGCAGCATGTCCTGCTACGGAAGGAACTGTGGTAAGTGTTGGGACTGCCAATGCCATAACTAACATCACTGCACTGATTTTCTTCAATTTCATAATCTTTTCTCCTCTTTTTGCTTGATTATTTTCTTACATAAAATACTCTATCAGCAAAGTGTAAGGACCGGTTTTCTCCCTTGTAAAGTGTTCGTAAAAATATGAAAACCTTTGTAAAATAGATTTAACAGTACTAGTTTTACGGCACACTTATCTTCTTTCTGTTCGTAAGGATATATTTGTGATAGAATAAAAATAGAATTCAAAAGGAAAGTAGAAACAGGTTTATTTCTGAAAAAATCGTAGAATGATTATACCGAAGGAGGAACAGGAAATGTATTTTTATATGCCAACAAGGATTTATTGTAAAAAGAATTGTGTACGGAACCATGCAAAGGAACTCTCAGCTCTGGGCAATAAAGCGCTTATCGTGACCGGAAAGCGCTCAGCCAAAGAAAATGGCTCTTTGGCTGATGTTCAGGGTGCACTTACAGCGGAAGGGATACCCTTTGTGCTGTTTGACCACATTGAAGAAAACCCTTCTATAGAAACTGTTATGGAAGCACGTGACTTTGGAAATATGTCAGGCGCCGACTTTGTCATTGGAATCGGAGGCGGATCACCGCTGGATGCAGCGAAAGCGATTTCCCTTATGATGAAGCATAGAGCGAAAACAGAAAGCTTTTTATATGAAAAAGGTTCTGATGATGCTTATCCGGTAGTATCTGTTCCCACTACTTGCGGAACTGGCTCCGAAGCCACCCCTTATGCAATACTCACGATTCACAAAAAGCGGACAAAATCCAGTATCTCCCACCGGATTTTCCCTGCACTGGCTCTTTGTGATCCTACCTACTTAAAGAATCTTCCCCTTGCCGTACTTGCCTCAACATCCATTGATGCATTGGGACATTTTATGGAAAGCTACATCAATAATAATGCAACTCTTTACAGCAAAATGCTTTGTATTGAAGGCATGAAGCTCTGGGCTTCTGTCAAAGATTTACTACTTGGGAAGGAAGGATCTGATACTGATTATGAAGCGCTGCTGAATGCTTCTACGCTGGCTGGTATGGCTATTTCCCATACCGGAACTTCACTTCCCCACGGGCTCAGTTACTATCCAACCTACGAAACCGGTGTTCCCCATGGGAAAGCCGTTGGTATCTTTCTCCCAGCATACTTAAATGCCGCAGAAAATGATCAAAAAGAAATCCTGTCCCTGTTGAATTTCCGGGACACAGAAGAGTTTGCATCTTATATCCAGCAGGTACTGGGCACTGTCGCAATCAGTGATGAACTCAAAAGAGCTGCTGTAGAGGGCATGTTATCCAATCAGGCAAAACTGGCAAACTGCCCGTTTCCGGTAGATGAAAATGTTATGCAGGGGATGTTTCTGTCAAAGTGTATTTCATCTGAATGAGATTAAAGTTTTCTTTTGAATGTGCACCGCACCTTACGGATATCTGCCATAGCATCCCGTAAGGTGCGGCGCGCTGATAGCTGAAATTCATTTTATACACGCATTAATGGTTTCATCCTCTTTTGTCTCAGTCCAATATTTTACTACTACTTTCTTTGCTACACCGGATGATATATGAAAATTTAACGTCAATAGTTCTTTTGTTTCATCTACGGAGATTCCTAATTTTTTACAAATTTGAATACTGGCTTTCATACCCTCTTCAAGCCCTTGTCTTCTCGCCGTAAACATCAGATGGTTATGGTCCCGTATTGCTTTTTCCCTTGCCTCATATTCAAACCTTTTCCGGTCATCTGCACTAATATTCTTTAATCGCTCATATGCCGTGCTGATATATTCATTTTTCTTTGCCATGCTTTCAAAATCCTCCTTGCTTTTTCCTCCAAAAAATTTAGCCCAATGCAGTAATTCGCTGTCTTGCAGCTCTAATCTTTCAAGCTTGGGCAGTTCCAGGACATGAAATTCAAACTTATCGCTGTAAAGTGCTTTCCTTCCATCCTCATGGTATCCTCCTGTAAAACGTTATCATTCTGCTGTGTTTCAATATGCATAAGCTCCTCCTTTTTTGAAAAGAGCTGTAGACTGCAACGTATGGACAGCATGAACTTAACATTATGCCAGATAGTTTTTCTTACAACGCTTTTCAATTGTTATTTTTATTTTATGTGGAAATATCTCTGCAAGAATTGCAGGACTAAAGAATTATATTTATGTACCATAACACATTTTAGCCAATAATGCAACACAATTAATTAAAATAGTTTTTTTAATAATTATATCTCTCTTATAGGTTTAGTAAACTGAAGTAAGATTGTAGATGAATAGAATAAGCATTTACATTTACACATACAAACAACTAACGCCCAACGGATTGAAAGCGGACACTGAGCTTCGAAATCATCAGGATTTCCCAGCAAATGCCCGCTTACCGCCAAAAAGCACTTCGTGAAGGTAATAAAAAAGGTTATAAAGACAGTAATAAACAGCCAGTTCTGTGTCATGGCATGCCTTTTCATCCCCTGTCTTTATCCTTCAGTCCCTCTTTATCCGCCACCCCCTCTTTCCCCACACTGCCTCCGGCTTCGATACGTGTTTTCCGTAACGCGACTCCCATCCACATTAAGTGAATCAAAAATCCTCCCAGTATAATTGCTGCCATATACACAAGGATTACAAGCATATTGGGTATAAATCCATCCAGATTTCGGATTATAATCTGGGAAAACTGTCTGTATGGATTGATATAAAACATATCGATCTCCGTTGTGAACAGCCTGGATACTGCTGTATTAATTATTTCTGCAATACCCGCAGTGATGGCGAAGACTTTTATAACGCCCAGATAATCCCGGATTCTTAAACCTGGAGAAAACTTGATTCCGGTGTAAATCCCCAACGCAATCAATGCCAGGTGCCAGCAGACGGAATGCAGTGTCAGTATGAAAAGGGGATAACACATGCCGGAGGTGTCGGCAAAGGCAAAGATACCTCCCAGCAGATTGATATCCATTAAAAAGTGTATGACTGCTTTTTTGTGTTTCAAAAAAGGCAGAATCAGGCATAAATACATGGGCAGACTACATAGCTGAAAGGGGAAGTACTGCCAGCTGTATCTTCCGTCATTAACCACTGCTGTAAGCAAGATCTGTTTGATACATTCTGAAATAAAAAAACAGACTCCAAACCAGAAGATGATTTTGCAGCTTTGATCCAATTTGTTCTTTCCCTGCATATTCTCACCCCGCCTTAATATGTTATATCTTATATCTTCCATCCTCTAATTCTATTATTGGGTTGACGAGATTATTATACTCTATATCTGATTCCCGGTCTATTGCCTGATTCGACAATTTTTTACGAAATCCAACGACATAAAAAGAGCAAAGATAAAAATCATCTTTGCCCTTAAAACGTTCTTAATTATACGATCAGATCCTTTTTTTACGGAATATCATCACAGCCCCCACTAAAAACAGTAGGCTTAATCCCGCTGTTACCCCAACCGATGCCATGGCATCCAAAATCCGGTAATCCGCAGCCAGCATGCCTAAGTTATTTGATACCAGGAGTAAGGGGTTATATTTTTGTAAAACCGGCAGCATATTTACCATAAATAACAGGACTACAACGGCTCCCACCCCCAAAAGGCTGGTGTAGCTGTTCTTCCCCACTGTAGAAACCAGAAGGAGAAGTGACAGCAAAAATATGCCAAACAGCCACAGGCACAAAACCGCGAACCAAAGATGATGGATATCCTGGGGTTTAAATAAATACACTGTGTATCCATAGGTTGTCACAAAGCACAAGGCCAGAGATACGGTCCAGGTAGCCGCCGCAGACGTAAACTTTGCCAGAATAACTGCATTTCTAGACAGGCCTTTGGTTAAAATATTGATCAGAGTCCCTTTGGACAGTTCACTGGAGAGGATGCCGCTGAAAACCAATATTAACACGATCAGTCCCATAGAGGTATTATTTTTGAAAAACTGCATATAAGAATCCATTGCCGTGGGATCCTGCATTGTAATCTGCATTCCTTCTATGGCAAAGTTTTTCAATATCAGCGGTGTCAGTTTTGCAGTGAGGGGACTCATCATGCCAAATATAAAAAATATAGTTAAGAGGATGAAAAAACGGTAGGTTCTCAGCTGCTCCAGCCATTCTTTTTTCAGAAAAGCAACATATCCTTTCATTTTACCACCTCCATAAATAAGGTTTCCAGGTTTGGCTCCTGTACCTCGTACTTCAATACCTGGATCCGCTCTTTTAAAACCAGGGATAGTATATCAAATCCGCTCTTTTCCACATCCTGTACCTGAATCGTTAAAGAGAACCGGGACCTGTCAACAGCCGTGATTCCAGCCGTGTTCAAAAGCATGCCATGAAGCTTTCTGGCATCCTGCTCATTCATCAGTTCCAGGATCATTTCATCTCTTTTATGACCTGATTTTAACTCTTCCAGACCTCCGCAGAGCGCCAGCTTTCCGTCATGCAGAACTGCAACCCGGTCGCAGATGCGCTCTACATCCGATAAGATATGGGTGGAAAATACCACTGTCATCTGCGATTTCACCACCGATAAAATATCCAGTATTTCTTTTCGCCCAACAGGATCCAGTGCAGAAGTAGGTTCATCGCAGAGCAGCAGTCTGGGATCGTTTAGCAGTGCCTGGGCAATTCCCAGCCGCTGCTTCATCCCCCTGGAATAACCGCCGATTTTCTGCTTTACATCTTTTAGGCCTACGATTTCCAACAGTTCCCCGCTTTTATCCTGAATCTTTTTTGCCGGCATCCCGGATACTTCCCCGCAGAGTTTCAGATATTCTTTAGCCCGCATATAATTATAGAACTCCGGTACGTCCGGGAGATAGCCGATCATACGGTTTGTTTTGGTTTCCCCATAGGAAACTCTGCTTCCTCCTACCCGTATCTCTCCTTCATCCGGCTGCAGCAGACCCAGAATCATTTTCATAGTGGTTGTTTTACCTGCTCCATTTGCCCCCAGAAACCCAAACACACTATGTTCCGGCACCTGAAAACTGAGATCCTTTATGACTGCATGTCCGTTAAAGCTTTTCTTTAAATTTTTTACCTCTAAAATGTCCATTATTCTTCACTCCTGCCTACGGTAAAATACAATATTGGTCCGACGAACTGAATAAATAGTACAATTACTACCCATATCACCTTATTTCCAAAACGGTAATTGGGATGACGCAAAACATGGATCAAAGCTGTGATTGCCAATGTAAGACTCGCTGCAATTACCGGAATCAAAAACGGCAGATATTCCATTAATTCTTTCATTTTAATTTCCTCCTGGCCGGGGCATTCTGAAAAAGGCTCCGGGGTATTAATTGATTGTTACTGTAACTTTAATTTCATCTGATGAACAATACGTTTAAATTCATCTGTTTCAGAAATAGCCTCAAACTTTGGATTCTTTTCTAAGGATTCCAACAGGCTGCCCTTCACTACCGATTCACTCCTTGGCATATTGGTACCGAGTCCCAGCATATCAAACCAATTATCCATCTGGTCAAAATACCGGTTCCCCTGGAGCTTCAGCGGAAATATATCTCCGGAAAAAATATCGGCGTATTTCTGAAGCATATCCAGTGCTTTGGGTACCCTTCCCTGGGAAATATATGCCTCCGCACCCAGGAGGTACATGGGTGCCAGACCCCCGGGGTGCATTTCGATCAGCCCCATTGCTTCTGAAATCTGAATAAAACTATTCATCCACATATCCACTTTTTCTTCTGAATCGGAATATTCATAAATCAGATTTCCAAATCCTCCAAGCGCCAGCAGGATATTCTGATATATCATCGTCTGGAGTACTTCAATTGCCCTGTCCTTTTTTCCCAGCCGGTCAAATGCGGATGCCAGGATTACTTCGGGTGAAGTTTTGGGGCGGTTACAGTCCTCTAACAAAATCATGGCGGCGCTGGGGTTATCCATACACATTTCACAGCCCGCCTCCAGATAAACCGATACTCCAAGGATATATTCGTCATTGGTTTCTTCTCTTATATGAATCATAAGATCCCTTGTCTTTTCCAGTACCTCCTGGCTTTTTTCCGGTGAATCAGCCAGCATACTATGATTTACCAGCAATGCTCCCATCTCCACCAGGAGCGCCGGGCATGCATAGTATTTTTTAATCACCTTTTCACATTCCGCGAATACTTTATCAAACGGCTTCTCTGCAAAATCCCGGCAAAATTTTAAATACAATCTGCGGATATCCTCCTTCACCATCTGTGGTTTATAATCAATCAGATCATCTATACTGATATTAAAATAAGCCGCTAATAACGGAAGCAATGTAATATCGGGATAACTCTGTCCGGTTTCCCACTTTGATATGGCTGCTTTCGACACGCCCAAATATCCTGCAAGCTCATCCTGGGTAATGCCTTTTTCTTTTCTTTTCCCCACCAGGATCGATGCGATATTAATTTCTCTCACAAAAATCACCTCCATACACGTAGTATAATGGAGGTGATTCTAAATTACAATGGATATGAAGTTGTTAAATTTTACATAAGTCAACCATTAGTTGACTCCCGGTAACCAAACTCCCGGGACAGCTGTTCCCTTACGCCCAGAACTTTATCCGCCAGCTCTTCAATTCTGGCATCCGTCATTTTAATTGCCGGCGCCGAAATACTGAATGCATTCTTCACTTTTCCCCGGTAATCGAAAATGCAGGCTGCGATACAGCGCACGCCAATCTCATTTTCCTCATTGTCAAGGGCATATCCCCGTTCACGGATTTTCTTTAGTTCATGCATAAGATCTTTCAATGAAGTAATGGTATACTCTGTCTTCTTTTCGATTGCGCTGTTTTCCCATATAAACTTCACTTCTTCTTCGGGCAGCTGTGCTAAAATGGCCTTCCCCACTCCGGAGGAATACATTGGCCTGGATAACCCAATCTGGGACGCCATCCGAATGGCACTGTCATTTCTGATGATAGGCGTCACCTTATCAATATAGACCACCTCACATCCTCTGCATTCCACCAGATGTACCGTCTCCCTGCACTCATTAGCCAGCCTCTCCAGATAAGGATGGGCAATAGTTACCTCATCCATCCCCGCCAGCGCCCTGCTGGATATTTCCATTAATTTATATGTAAGGCGATATTTATTATTTTCATCCTGGGTTACATATCCCATACAAATCAGGGATAACAGAAGCCTGTGCACCGTACTCTTATGAAGCCCGATACGGGTGCTCAAATCAACCAGTCCAATAGGTCCGGTACCGGCTAATGTTTCCATCACCATAAATATACGGTCTGCTGACTGTATCGGGTTTTTCAGTTCTTCACTCATAATATCCTCCATCCGCTGGCGTAATTCTAGTGCCTTTGAACATTCATTTTATCATTAAAAATATGGGATCGCAATATAAAAGTTTATTATTTGCCTATTGACATTTCGTACTATTCTGGATAAAATCAAATTAACAGTTTTATTTTATAAAACTAAGTTTTATATTATGAAACTCAATATATTTGCCAGTATGACAAATTCCTCATGGCGGAATCACATCATCACATGTTTTCCGCCACTCATCAAACACCTGTGATTATGATATAACGAAAACATTTCAGAAATCAAATATAACAAGGGGGATTACAAAATGTTAAACGAGAAAGCGAAAGAAGTGAAAAAAGATTTTGATTTACTTGCACTGGGTGAACTGCTGCTCAGACTGTCTCCGCTTGGAAATGAACGGCTTTCCAGAGGCGATACATTTTTAAAACAAATGGGCGGTGCCGAATTAAATGTGGTTTCAGGGGCATCCCTCCTGGGTCTTAGAACTGGCATCATCTCAAAACTTCCAGCCAATACCATTGGCGCTTTTGCCAAAAACCACGTCCGTTTCTGCGGAGTCAGTGATGATTATCTGACGTATGACGAAAGCAGAGATGCCAGGCTTGGAATCTACTATTACGAATACGGTGCATACCCACGCAAGCCGGGAATTGTCTATGACCGGATGAATACTTCTATCAATAAAATCTCCACCAGGGATTATCCGGATTCATTATACCAATCCACGCGCTGCTTCCATACCAGCGGTATCACCCTGGCACTTAGCGAAGGTACCTGCCGTACTGCCATTGAAATGATGAAGCGTTTTAAAGCGGCAGGCTCTCTAATCTCGTTTGACGTAAATTTCCGCGCCAATCTGTGGAGTGGTCCCCAGGCAAAAGCCTGTATCGAGCAGATTCTGCCCTACGTTGATATTTTCTTCTGCTCAGAGGATACCGCGAAGCTTACATTTTTAAAAGAAGGATCCATTCGGGACATTATGAAGTCTTTTACCAAAGATTATCCGATCTCCATCGTGGCATCCACCCAGCGGATTGTGCACAGTCCCAAGATCCACACGTTTGGCTCGGTGATCTATAATGCAAAAGAGGATGCTTATTACGAAGAAAAACCCTATGAAAACATCGAGGTAGTGGACAGAATCGGCAGCGGGGATGCCTATATCTCCGGCGTACTCTACGGGCTGCTGGCACACAGCTTTGACTGCAGGGCAGCCCTTGCATACGGCAATGCCACAAGTTCCACCAAAAATACAATACCGGGTGATCTCCCCTCTTCCGACCTGGCTGAAATAGAACGGATTATACAGGGGCATCATTCCCATGTCCAGACGGAAATGGATCGCTAGAGCGTGTGCTTTGGCAGCCACTTCCCTTTCCAGGCATACAGAATTACACCCAGCATGGCACAGATCCAGGAAACCGGATATCCCCAGAGTACCGTTTCCAGCTCCGGATAAAACAGAACCATGATATTTACCCAGAGCATTCTGATTCCCACCATACTGCCTACCATCAAAAGCATGGAAGTAATTGCTTTTCCGGCTCCTCGAAACACGCCTGTCATAACCTGGGCTACGGTTAGTGTCACGTAAAAAGGTGCCACTGTCCGGAGCATCAGGTAACCATTCTGGTTTACCGCCGTATCTGACGAAAATACCCGGAGCGGATATTGCCCGAATAAGAGCAGCAGTATAGTCACAACCACAGTGTAGGTCAGACCGATCACCAGTGTATTTGCTGCCCCCTTTTTCACCCGGTCCCGCTTTCCTGCACCTACGTTCTGCCCGGTAAAAGTCATTGCAGCCATTCCGAAGCTCATGATTGGAAGTATGACAAAGCCATCTATTTTCATATAAGAACTGCATCCTGCCATGGCATCTGCTCCAAAGCTGTTAATATTAGCCTGCACAACTACATTTGAGAAGGATATAATAGCATTTTGTATCCCGCTTGGAATTCCCATCATTAACACGCGCTTCAGCATGATTCTGTTAATTCCCAGCTTCTTTAGATGCAGTCGGTAGATATCGTCATCCCGCATAAGTGCGCGGACCACCATAAGTGCCGATACCACCTGAGATATCACGGTTGCCCATGCCGTTCCTGCAACGCCCATATGAAATACTACCACAAATACAATATCCAGAATAATATTGACCACCGATGATATACACAAATAATATAATGGACGCTTTGAGTCCCCCACACCTCTTAAAATCCCTGCCCCCATATTATAAAGGATGTTAAATACTGAGCCGCAGAAGAATATACGCAGATATGTGATTGATTTATCCATGACTTCCTGGGGAGTACCCATGACAACCAATATCTGAGGGGACAGCACTACCCCTACCCCGGTCAGGACAATTCCGCCGATGATGCTGATCGTAATGGAAGTGTGTACGGCATCCTGGATTCCCTTTTCCGCCTTTGCCCCATAATACTGGGAGATTACAACCCCGGCACCTGTTGCAATCCCCATAAACAGTCCCACAATTAAATTAATCAGTGAATTGCTGGAACCAACTGCTGCAAGTGCTTCCTTTCCAATGAAATTCCCGGCAATGATGGAATCCACTGTATTATATAACTGCTGAAACAAATTACCGATCAGAAGCGGAATGGAAAATAAAAGGATTCCCTTTATAATACTTCCCTCGGTCATGACTTGTTTACTGGATTTTGCTGCTCTTTTCATTTTCAAACTCCCTTCCCATAAAAAAACTACCGCCTAAGCAGCAGTTTTTCACAAAATTATCTAAGCAATACTTAAATTCCCGCCTAGATCTTCGGTTGTGAGCAGTCCATTTACCAAAATAAAATGCTCTGGCATCTTTCCCTCGGTCATCCATTTCAATTCCCAGCCCAGCAGGTCTTTGGTCGTCCTGCCCACATCCCCTCCCAGAGACTCTATAGAATAGCGCATTTGATCTGGTTTACAGCAGGGCTCCCCTTTTAGCCGCAGGCATTCTTTGCAGTAATCACAGTTACCTGCTGCCAGGCTCTTACTTCCCGGATATTGATCTTCCAAACGGTGCATCACATCTGACAGCTTCTTTTTTTCACATCCCAAATCATTCTTCAAAAAAGCCGTTATGGTCTCTTTGGAATGGCTACGCACAGTTTCCTCTTTGGGGATTATGATTCTGGTTCCAATCACATATAGATACCTAAATTTATTCCAGTAATCCATTACATTAAAGTCGTATGGCGGACATGACCACTTTTTCCCGAAGTCAGGACAAGCCTGACAGCACGCTAAAAACTTTGGTACATCCACATAATCTTTCAGGTATTCCTGTACGGTTATTTTGTTAGACAACTGCTCCGTCGTATAATTCATTTCAATCCTCCCTTTCCTGCTGGTTCTATTCCTGTTGGTTCTATTCTTTTTGCAGCCATTTCATAATCGGGGCGTTGGGATCTGCCGTTTCATTCCCGGACATCTCATAACTTCTATATTTATGCCTGTTATATGAATTTCACTATATACTTTTCATTTCCTGATACAGTCTCCCAATGGGTAGACCCACTACATTGTTATAATCTCCGTCAATCTTCTTAATATAAACTGCAGCACGCCCCTGAATGCCATACGATCCTGCTTTATCCATAGGTTCACCGGTTGCAATATAATCCCTGATTTCCTCATCTGTCATGGGATACATGGTTACATCTGTTCTCTCTGAAAACGTTGTTACCTTTTTTGTTCCGGATTGCAGTTCAATCAGGGTGACGCCGGTATACACCTGGTGGGTTTTTCCCTGAAGAGACTGCAGCATTTCCTCTGCCGCTTTTTCGTTCCCCGGTTTTCCAAGTATTCTGCCTGCAATTGCCACAATGGTATCCGCACCGATAATGCATGCATCTTCTTCTGTTTTTGCCGCCACTGCCTCTGCCTTCATTGCGGACAGTTCCTCCACTATCTCATCCGGCATGACTTTATCCGTAATCTCCGGTGCATCGCTGGTAACCACCGCAAACTGATATCCTGCCTGAGCCAGCAGTTCCTTCCGTCTCGGGGAAGCAGATGCCAAAATTATGTTCTTCATACGATCTCCTGTCTGCTGCCCTGCAGCCTAGTCTAGAGCGTGTTTGAAAATTGCTCTAAAAATTAATGCCGTTCCAGCCCCAGTCCTTGATTCCTTCGTAAGTGATATACGTCCTGTCTGCTGGGATCTGCAATTCCTGGGATAACAGATTACAAATGGCCTCTGTCATTTTCTCGCAGTATTCTCTCTCAACCTGTCCAAACACTTCCACCTTAACATAAGCGGTTGCCGCTTCCTGGTTTCCTTTAAAATACAACCCGCAATTATCCTCCAGATCCACCATCAGCCAGCTTTCCGTCTTCCCTGGAATAATTTCAATAATTTTACCAAACTCACTTTTTAATGTCTCCGACTGCGCCTCTGTCATGGAAACGGATACTCTTGTTTTAATATATGGCATTTTTAGCCCTCCTTTTATACAATCAAACATTCAATAACCTCATTATAAACGATTATTCCTGCTCTGCAACAAAAAATCTTTCACTTCACGGAAAATTTCCTCCCGGTTTTCCCTTGTCACCTCTAAAAGTACCACGTTTTTATGCTGTTTCACTTGATCCAGCCAAGTTCCTTCAAACCCTTTTCGCACTACTCCGACCACCGGTGTCCCCATATCCAGTATTTCCAGTATTCTGCGTTTAAAATTCTCTGCCATTCCTTCAAAGCGCCCGCACTCATCCATTACAATACAATCTGCATCCGTCCTGATGCTGTCCAGAATTTCAATCCCCAGCCGTTCAATCACCGGAGTTCTTACTTGAGGAATTCCGTCTTCAAATTGTACGATTACATTCTCTTCTTTCCATAAATCCGGCAGAGATGCCCGCTTCATAAACAGGGATTTGTTTTTAATATCCCGATTCTCCCCAAAGCCCGTGAAAAATCCTTCATATATCACATCCGTTTCTTCCAATGCACGCCGGATGATCGTGGATTTGCCCACCTGTATCTCCCCGGTTAAAAACAAATGACATCTATTTACCATGTACATAATACCTCACAGCATCGGGATTTGTTTCTTCCAGCTGAAACAATCCCTTTGCATTTTCTACATATTTCATCATTAAATGTGTCAGATATGCCTCTTCCAGGGGAAATTCGGGTATCTCTTCTATGGTAGAATTACTTTTTTCCTGGTCATGCCAATTGATATGCTGTAAATTCTGAAAAGATATCTGAAGCTGTTTGATATACCCACGCAGTACCACTCTCTTTGGTTCATCCATTTCACCTGACTGTACGATAAATATCATCTGTTCCGCTTCCGCAGACATTTTCCACATAATATCCAGCATTTTGCGGTAGAAGTCCACATTTATAGCTTCCACCGGCTGTGACAGGTACTGTTTCACCTGATCTGCCACCAGATAAAAGTGGGTCAGCGCTTCGCTGGTCACCCCATAGTCTATCACACGCTGTGTGCTGATATCCAGAATAGACAGGTAGGAATTCTGGATTCGGAACAATTCCCGGACATTCCCCCGGAATTGCCCTTTTAAACTGGTGGGAAAAAAGAAACGGTTTACCAGGAGCACAAGGACTACCGCCAATACCAGATAGCCGATACGCAGTTCCACAGCCGCCGCCCTGTTCATGGTAATAGATGCCATAAAGAGCGCAAAGCTGGTAGAGAATACAGCCTGTATACGGGTTCCGGGTGTGGTGCAGTACATCAGCGTAACCATAACCGTTGCAAATAGAAAATGCCACACAATTCCCGGAAGATAGGATACGGTAAAAAATACAAGCATACACCCCAGAAAGGTACCGATCAGCCTGTTCTTAACCCGGTAGGCACTGTCCTCATACATTGGCTGTATCATTAAGAATGCATTCAGGGGAATCCAGTAGGAGTGATTGATATTAGTCAGCTGGCTGATTAAGAAACTCACCATAATGACAATTGATAACCGCAGTGCAAATCTTACCTCAAATGCATCCAGATGCATTTTCTGTCTGTACTTCTGTAAGATATGAAACCCTTTTTGATGTGTCCAGGATGTTGAAAACGCCGGTTTTTCATTTCGGGCTGCTCCATCCAGGATTAGCACCAGCAAATGTAAAAAATTCCGAAAGAAAATATAGAAAAAAGCATCTGCCTGGTCTTTGCCGGCCTCATTTAAGAGGTTGGTTGCTTCCTGTATCAATTCTTCATTATCCACTTTGTTAAAAGAACTGTGTACCCTGTCCATATAATCAGCCAGGCGGCAGAGGATACCTTCATATTCTTCCCGGTATTGCCCGCATTCCTCATCAAAATTGGAAATAAAATATGCCGAGCGCTGAAATAAGAGGGCAAACATATAATGCAGTTTACTTTCTCCCTGCATCTCCAATGCCAGCTGCCGCCCATCATAAGCAAGCTTATGCAGAGAGCTCTGTATCTCTATTATTTCCTTCTGCATCCGCATATCCTGGTCTCCTCTGGCTATTAACCGAAACTGTCTGGCAAGCAGATCCATTCCTTTTCTCGCTGCCCGGTAATCCTGGGGTCTGCGGTGTATGAATGAATAGAGCGCCAATGCAGCGGACAATACTGTCAGAGAGTAAAGCATGACTCCCAGCAGTGGCAATATCCCCGACCAGCCTATCGGCACCAGCTGTAAAAATACAAATGCCATGGCATATGTAAAATATCCTTTCTGGTTAAACTGTGTAGTCTGCAGATACACGAGAAGAAACGGCACTACAAAATTTAACAGTATACACAGGGGAATATTTAAGGTAGCAAAAAAAGCCAGAATACATAGCAGAAACATTTCCAAAACAAGTCCGCATATGCCCCTCATTGTAAACTTCTTTTGTCGCCGGATCTGAAACGCCGTAGTCAGGAAAGACACCATAATGGAATAACGCGTTCCAAATAAAAAGATAACAGAATAAAAAAGAAATAAAAAAAATAAGATAACTGGCAGAGCAGCATCCCATTTTTTCTTAAACAAAAAAATTTTATTTTTCATTGCTGAAAACATTATAATCACTCCACTTCAAATACTTATTATACTCCTATATTTGAAAAAGTGCCAGAAGGTGTTTGAAGATTGCGCGTTGCAGTACAATTTTACTTATACAAAGGGGCGGTCAAACCTGTTTTCAAACGCATTATTTTCCCGAAGCATCTTATTCCACATGATATGATCTACTCCGGTTTTACAAAGAAACTGATTAAATCTGCATTGAGACTTCGTAAGCTTATAGGGTTTTGCCAATTTTTGTACGGTTTCTTTGTGGAATGTTCCTGTCTCCTGGAAATAGCTTCCCAGCTTTTCCAGATCCTTAAATAATTTTCGATTCATGAAATCCGGCACCATGGACGTACCTGCCGCACCACATCTGGCTACAGTTCCAAGATATTTCATATGCAGCCTTTTCGCCTGTTGTTTCATGCAGCGTCTGGCATAATCAGCATGAGCTGAACCTGCAAATCCCATTTGTACGATGCATCCCAGAGATTTATTCCCGGTATTCTGTACCTGGAGATTCTCGAAGAGTTTCATTACCGGTCCCGGCATTGCATGTACATAAAGGGGCATTACAATTAAAATCGTGTCAAAACTTTTTATTTTCTCTGCAATTGCTTCCGGCTTTTCTTTTTTTATACAGCTCACCATGGGGATTTCTTTCATGCCCTTTACAAACTGCGTTATAAATATTCCTGTATTCCCTTTTTCTCCATGAGGAGAACCATTTATAATGAGAAGTTTCATCTTATCTGCCCTCCTTATATTCCGAAATCGTGCCAATACATTTTATTTTCCAGTGAAATTGGACGCAGACTCTTTTAAAATAATCAATGAAGAGCTTCCGATCCTCATTAGAGGAAAACGTATCCTGATAATAGATTTCTATTAGCGGTGTTTTATCGTATCTGGCAACATGCATTGCTTCTCCGGAAGTATATTCAATATAAGGGAGAGCGGAAACTATCATACGGTCCAGCAGCGTTTTTAAATTACCGCTGACAAAGCCACAGGACTCTTGTACCAGAAATACTGCCCTGTCCGCTCTAAAAAAAGCATGATAAAAATCATCCAGATCCTTTTGTACACACCTTCCCGGAGTTTTCAGCCAGCAGGCCCAGCAGCCAATGCAATCCCTGACCAAAACCCTGCTAAGATCCAGTATATATGTATCTGCTTCCTTTTCCTGTGCCGCTGTGGGTAAATCATCCCAATCCCGGCAATCTTTAATAATAACTGTTTTCAATGTATTTTCACCTGAGCTCATCTGAGCTTTCCATTCATAATGATACCTTCACTATAATGCTGGTGGTTACCCCCAGGTCAATACTTTTTAAATGAATCGTTCTATTAATTTATTGGAATCCAGCTCTCATAATAATTTCTGGGATTCAGACTTCCCACAACACAGATCCTCGTCCTGATATATACAATCCCTTTCATCTTCAGTTGATTCTCACAAGCCCATCTATTAACCAAATGATACATTCTTCCCATCGTATCATAGTCATCCACATTTGATTCTACCACGGTATAGATACTCTTTCCGGATATCAGGTATTGTTTATCGGGTTTTCTTTCCCCCTCTGCAGGCTTAACAATTCTCATTTTGGATTCTTTGTATCCATTTTCATCAAAGGTAACTTCCCTGATCATATTGCTGATAATATCTTCTCTTTCAAAATCAATGTTGGGAACTACATGCTCTGTATAATCGGAAAACGCTGACACATAGTCAATAGAATCCGCAATTTCGTATAGTGGCAGCTCACAAATGCTGTATTGATGAAGATGCCTGGATAAATTCTTCATAAACAATTGATCCTGTGCCAACCGTTCTTCCATTAACTTTAAGCGCTCAATCTCTTCTTTTAACTGACATTGCTTCCTGGAAAAAATCTCATGAAACTGTGAAATATCATCCTGGTTAATCAGTTCCTTAATCTCTCCGATTGCAAATCCGTGTTTTTTATAATTATCTATAGCCATCAGGCGGAAAATATCCTGGATCGTAAATTCCCGATAACTGCTTTTCTCGTCTTTATTCGGATAGATCAGCCCCTGTTTTTCATAATAGCGAAGTGTCTCCCTCGTGATTCCCAGGCTGTTATAGAGTACTCCGGGGTTATAAACATGGCCGATCCGATCCATTTCGGGCTGGTCAATTGCGGTAAAGCTTTGCTCGATCAATTTTTTCCTGTCCATGAATCCCTCCTGTGACGGTTTATATATTAATGATATTACTACTGTATCACAGGTAATCAGTAATTCCAAGACATGGTGTCATTTTCCTATATGCACGCTTTCATCACTTCGTAGCTTCCATCACGCAGAATTTTATCCAGATATCCTGCCACAACATCTTCAAACCCTTTGATATCTGTCAGATCTTCCCCCCAGAATTTCGTATTTTTACAAACGGCATTCGCCAGTGTTCTGGCATCATCGTTACGGTGTTCATAAAAGAATTCCAGTACTTCCCTGTCATCCCGGATCAGATACTTCTCGTCTCCTCTGACTGCTTCCAAACCATTTTCGGTCAGATTTATCCCGCGGTAGAAAGCGATATAAAATGCAAAAGATGCTGTAATACATGCAGGCAGCTTTCCAAATTTTTTCTCATAGCCTTTCAGGGACGGCATAACTCTTGCTTTCCACTTGGAGGTTGAATTCAGGGAAATATCAAGGAGTGCATGATCCACAAATGGATTGTTAAATCTCTCTGTTACGGCTGCCGCAAATTCTTCCAGTTCTTTCTGAGGAAGTGATAAGGTTGGGATAATTTCTTCGTATATGGTCTGATTCATAAATTTACAAATGGTCTGATCATTCATACAATCTCTCACTATGTTCTGCCCCGCAAGATATGCCCCCAGAACCATTGAAGTATGAGCACCGTTTAAGATACGCACTTTACGCTGTTTGTATGGCTTATGATCATCGCAGATGATGACGGGAAGCCCTGCTTTTTCAAATGGAAGTTCTTCTTTCAAGCTCTGGGGTCCTTCGATTACCCAAAAACCAAATACTTCTCCCGTGTCGATTAAATTATCTTCATAGCCCAATTCCTCGCACAGTGCCTGTGCCTCATTTCTGGGATAGCCGGTTACAATACGGTCAACCAAGGTGGAACAGAAGATATTCTCAGACTTGATCCACTGAATAAAGGTTTCTCCAAGATTCCACTGGTCTGCATATTGAAGTACACATTTCTCCAATTCTTTCCCGTTATTATCAATCAATTCACAGGATAGGATGATAAATCCTTTTCCTTTCTCCGATCCAAAATTAAGAAAACGCGCATGCAGAAACTGTGTCAGTTTTCCCGGATAGCTGGAAGCCGGACAGTCGGTGAACTGACACGCCGGATCATAGACAATCCCCGCTTCTGTGGTATTGCATGCGATAAAGCGCAGATCGGGATTTTTAGCACATTCCAGAACCGCATCAAATTCTTCATAGGAATTCAGACATCTGCTGACACAGGAGATTACTCTTTTATCGTTTACTTTTTGCCCGTTTTCAAATCCCCTTAAAAACAGTGTGTAAAGTCCCTCCTGTTCATTAATTCTCTCAGAAAGCCATGGAGATGATATGGGCTGGCACAGCACAACTTTTGTATGAAACCCGGCTTTTTCATTCATCATATCAATCCAGTAATCCACAAAGGCACGCATAAAATTCCCTTCGCCAAATTGCAGCACTCTTTCCGGTGCCTGCTCCAGCAGATACCCCTCATAACCTTGTTCTTTTAGTACCTCATAACTTAATTTTTTCACCTTATAACCATTCCTTTCATTCTTCATTTTTTATTTCTCAATTTATATCCTGCTTTCATATCTCACTTATTTCCTGCTACAACTTTGATTTCTTTTCTCCTTACAGAGTAACTCCCTGTTTAAAGATCGCCATATCATGAAATCCTGCTTTTTCAGCCTTTACCTGTTTTCCGGAAGCCACATCCAGAACATAACCAAATAGTGCTTCCACCATTTCATCCAAGGTCTTTCCTTCCGCCAGCTTTCCACAGTTAAAGTCTATCCAGTTGTCCTTTCTGATGCTCAAGTCCGTGTTGCTTGAAATTTTAACCGTTGGTACCGGGGATGCAAAGGGTGTTCCTCTTCCGGTTGTAAATAAAACAATATGTGCACCGCTTGCCGCCAGGGCAGTAGATGCTACCAGGTCATTTCCCGGGGCACTGAGGAGGTTCAGGCCTTTCTCTTCTACCCTTTCCCCATATGCCAGAACTCCCGTCACTTCCGCTTTTCCACTTTTTTGTGTACATCCCAGGGATTTATCTTCTAAAGTGGAAATTCCGCCCTTTTTATTTCCCGGGGATGGATTTTCATAAATTGTCTGATTGTGGCTGGTAAAATAGTTTTTAAAATCATTAATTAAATCTACGGTCTGGTCAAATAACTGCCGGTTCCTGCAGCGATTCATCAGAAGTGTCTCTGCCCCGAACATCTCCGGCACCTCGGTTAAGATTGTAGTTCCTCCTTTTGCAATCAGCATATCGGAAAAGGCGCCTACAACCGGATTGGCAGTTATTCCGGAGAGACCGTCCGACCCTCCGCATTTCATCCCTATGACCAGTTCTCTTGCATCGGTCTTTTCTCTCCTGGCACGTCCTGCATATTCTGCTAATTCTTCGATCAATGCCAGGGACTCCTCTATTTCATCCTCACAGTCCTGCGCTGTCAGGAACCGTACCCGTTCTTTGTTATAACACCCGATATATTTCTTTAATTCCTCAATATTAGAATTTTCACATCCCAGTCCGAGAACCAGTACCCCTCCGGCATTTGGATGATTCACCAGATCAGCCAGAATCTTTCTGGTATTTTCCTGATCTTCCCCCATCTGGGAACAGCCGTAGGGATGCGGGAATGCGGCTATGGCATCAATGCTCCCCTGTACATATTTCTGTGCCTTCCGTTCAATGGCAATTGCCACATTGTTTACGCAGCCTACTGTGGGGATAATCCAGATCTCATTTCGGATACCAACCTTCCCGTCTTCCCGTTTATACCCTTCAAAATACGCAGGTTCCCCATCTGGTGCCTCCTGACATAAATTCGCCGATAGATCTGAACCAGGTGTGCATGTTACTTTTTCATAAGTATATTCCAGCAGATCACCAAGCCCTGTCTGAATATTATGGGTATGCACCCAGTCGCCCTTTTTTATCTCTTCCTTCGCCACTCCAATCGGACAACCATACTTTATTACCTGACCGCCTTTTTCTATATCTTTCAGTGCGAATTTGTGGCCCTGCATAATATCCTCATTTAGAATCACTTCCGCCCCTTCCAGAATACAGATCATCCCTTTCTGCATGGGCTTTAATGCAACCGCAACCGTGTCGTTCTGATGAATTCTGATATAATCCTGCATGATACCTTCCTTTCCTCTGCTGTTTGTGATTTTTGCACCTCTTATTCATTCTGAAGTGTTTTTTGAATATACATTCCTGACATCTGTACACCTTATTAAGTATATTCGCTCCAAATTAAGGTAACTGACTCCGGATATGACCCCAGATCCGCATAAACCTATTTTTAAGGTGTTTAAAACGTTTATATTTTATGTAAGTACTTACATTTAAATTACATCAATTATTTAATTATGTCAATATTAATTTTTATTTTCAACAAAAATATCTTGATTTTATTATATACAGCTATTATAATAGCTTTAATTCCAATTTGTAAGTAGTTACATATAATCATGAAAATGGAGGTGGCACTTATGAACATCTATGATATTTCCAAAAAAGCCGGTGTATCCATTGCCACCGTATCCCGTGTGCTGAACGGAAATGATAAAGTCAGTGAAAAGACACGTCAGAAAGTCCTTAGCGTCATGGAAGAAGAAAGCTATCGTCCAAATGCCTTTGCCAGAGGGCTGGGTCTCAATACCATGAAGACAATCGGTATACTATGTGCCGATTCCTCAGATTCCTATCTGGCCAGCGCCGTTTATTATCTGGAACAGGAACTCAGGCGATTCGGCTACGATGCACTGCTGTGCTGCACCGGATATGAACTGGAACAGAAGCAGAAATATCTTGAAATTCTGCTTTCCAAGCGGGTAGATGCCATTATTTTAGCGGGATCCACATTTATAGAACAGACGAATAAGAACAATGAATATCTCTGCCTGGCTGCCGGGAAAGTTCCGATTATTCTGCTAAACGGCCATTTAGATGCTCCGGGGATTTACAGTTCCCTTTGTGACGATACTGCTGCCGTTGCAGATGCCGCAGACCGGCTGCTGGCTGAAAAAAGAAATAAGCTGCTCTTTCTCTACCGCTCTCAGTCTTACAGCGGCAGGCGAAAGCTGGAGGGATTTTTAAGAGCACATGCCAGGCGAGAGATATCGGTGGAAAAAGAGCAAATTATCTGCTGCAACGGTTCGATCCGGGATATCAAAGAGCGGCTGCTCCATGATTATAGGGAATGTTTCCCATTTGACGGGGTTATCACGTCTGATGATGAACTGGCTATCGGCGTGCTGAAATTTGCCAGATCTGCCGAACTTTCCATTCCCGGCAACCTGTCTGTCATCGGATATAATAATTCAAAGATTGGAATCTGCTGTGAACCGGAACTGACTACCATTGACAATAAGCTGGAGTTTTCATGCAGTCATGCGGTATCTGTTTTAATGAGTGTGCTAAACGGAAAAAAGGTACCTGCAAAAACGGTCATTACCGCAGAAATCATATTGCGGCAAACTACTGATAATCACTTTTAAACCATACCATTAAGGAGGATTTTACAATGAAACAATTTATGGACAAAGAATTTTTACTTTCAACCCCTGCTGCCAGCAGACTATTTCATGAATATGCCGATACCTGTCCGGTGCTGGATTACCACTGCCACATTAACCCACGGGAAATTGCTGAAGACAAACAGTTTTTAAACATTACGGAAGTATGGCTGGGGGGAGATCATTATAAATGGCGCCTGATGCGTTCCAATGGGATTGATGAACACTTTATAACCGGAGATGCATCACCACGCGAGAAATTCCAGAAATGGGCAGAGACATTGGAAAAAGCAATCGGCAATCCCCTCTACCACTGGAGTCATCTGGAGCTGCAGCGCTATTTCGGTTATACGGGAATCTTAAACCGGGATACGGCTGAAGAAGTATGGAATCTCTGCAATGCGAAATTACAGGATCCGTCTATGTCCGTGCGCAGCATTATTAAGATGTCAAATGTAACCCTGATCTGTACCACCGATGATCCCATTGATACCTTAGAATGGCACAAAATGATCAAAGAAGATGACAGCTTCGATGTGGCAGTGCTTCCTGCATGGCGCCCCGATAAGGCGATGAATATCGAAAAAGCAGACTTTACGGAATACCTTGGGAAACTCTCAGCAGCCAGCGGTATCCAGGTTAACGACTTCTCCTCCCTGAAAGATGCACTGAAAAACCGGATGAATTTCTTCCATAATAATGGCTGTCTGGTATCGGACCACGCACTGGAATTTGTGTACTACAGCCCTGCTGACGATACAGAGATAGAAGCCATCCTTAAAAAGAGACTTTCGGGAAATGCTGTTACAAGAGAGGAAGAATTAAAGTTTAAAACGGCATTTATGCTGTTCGCTGGACGGGAATATCACCGCCTTGGATGGGCGATGCAATTACATTTTGGATGCAAAAGGGATAACAATTCCTTAAGTTACCGGAAACTGGGTCCGGATACCGGATATGACTGCATCAATAACTATGCACCGTCCTCTTTGGCTGCCGATTTTCTGAACTCGCTGATCTGTACTGACCAGCTGCCAAAAACGGTGCTCTATTCCCTCAATCCAAATGATAATGCCTATATTGACGCTATCCTGGGATGCTTCCAGGATTCCTCCTCCATTGGTAAAATACAGCACGGAAGTGCATGGTGGTTCAATGACCATAAGCAGGGAATGACGGACCAGATGGTTTCCCTGGCAAACCTTGGCATGTTAAGCAACTTTATCGGAATGCTAACCGATTCCCGCAGCTTTCTGTCCTATACACGACATGAATACTTCCGCCGTATTCTTTGCGACCTGATTGGCGGTTGGGTAGAAAATGGGGAATATCCGGAAGATTACCAGGCATTAGGTGAAATCGTGAAAGGTATTTCCTATGAGAATGCTGTGCGGTATTTTGGATTTGATTTATAATTTCCAGGGATAACGTTTAAAATCATTTGACTTAAAGTATGCTTTAAGTATTATAATTTAATCAATACAGCTTTCAACCTGCGCCGCCTAAATCATCGCGGCCGCAGAACCTGAAAGCAATCACGTTATCAGGAGGTAATTTATGGGAACATCTAAGGTATATTTTACAAACTTACATACCAGAAACAATGATAATCTACAGCAGAAGCTGGCTCGGCTGATTAAAAAAGCAGGCATTGGCGATATTGATTTCAATAAAAAATATGCTGCTATTAAAATCCATTTTGGCGAGCCGGGTAATCTGGCATATCTGCGCCCAAACTACGCAAAAACCGTAGTGGATGTAATTAAGGAACTGGGGGGAAAACCATTTCTCACAGATTGCAACACCCTGTATGTAGGCGGACGCAAAAATGCCCTGGACCATATCCAGAGCGCTTATGAAAACGGATTTTCTCCATTTTCCACAGGATGCCATATACTAATCGGAGACGGATTAAAAGGAACCGATGAAACCCTGGTTCCCGTAGAAGGCGGAGAATATGTGAAGGAAGCGAAAATCGGTCATGCAATTATGGATGCAGATATCTTTATTACGCTGACCCATTTTAAAGGTCACGAAGCGACCGGCTTTGGCGGTACATTGAAAAATATCGGTATGGGATGCGGTTCCAGAGCAGGTAAAATGGAAATGCACAGTGCAGGTAAGCCTTTTATTGAAACATCCGCATGTATCGGCTGCGGCATGTGCAGCAAGATCTGTGCACACGATGCAGCTGTTGTCACGGATAAAAAGGCCTCTATCGACCATGATAAATGTGTGGGATGCGGCAGGTGTATCGGCGTCTGTCCCCAGGATGCTGTCAAAGCAGCCTCAGACGAATCCAACGATATCTTAAACCGTAAGATCGCAGAATACAGCAAAGCAGTTGTAAGCGGAAGACCGCAGTTCCACATCAGTCTTGTAATGGACGTATCCCCTTACTGTGACTGCCACGGGGAAAATGATATTCCTATCGTTCCGGATGTGGGTATGTTCGCTTCTTTTGACCCGGTGGCACTGGATGTTGCCTGTGCAGATGCCGTAAATAAGCAGCCGGTAATCCCTGGAAGCCTGCTGGAAAAAAGCACCGACCACTCCCATGATCACTTTCATGCAGTCAGCCCGGATACTGACTGGAAGGTAGGGATTGAGCATGCCGTTAAGATCGGGCTTGGCAATCAGGATTATGAATTAATCGAGTTGAAGTAAATGATGAAGTGCATAGCTGGCTAAAAGCAATTTCACAGGTACTAATCTGCCGCTGTGGTATAGTAAAAGCGCCGTCTTCGTAAGAAAACAGCGCTTTTACTATATCAAACATCACGAAATCCACCAGAAAATCCCCCATACAATCAGTGCAATCCCAAGTATTCTGCCAATCAGAACACTTTTCTTTACACCGGTCAATTGTATCGTCTGAGGTGTACAAAACGGAAAGAGGGTAAGGGTTGCTCCCAGAATTACAATCATCAGGCAAACCACCCATTCTCCCAAAATAAATGATGCAAAAGTACAAATGATCATGGGGATAATAACCAGTGCCAGAAATAGTTTTTCGTATTTTTTAGCAAAACTCAAAAATTTTTCGCAGTCCTCTTTACAGGTTTCACTGCAAAAGCTGCAGGTCAGGCCGTCTATTTTTTCGATTATCCCATTCTCCATTTCCCCGGGTATCTTTTTATTGCAGTACATGCACTTCATGGATCCGATACGCCTCCTTCTAAATCTCAGTTATGTATTTAGAATAACTCTAATTGCCGCAGATTACAACTCCTTGTTTACCTGCCTAAGGTTCGATTTATCATCCCCAACGGGTTATCAGCGGTGCTTTATTCCTCTGATTAATCAATTTGAATTGCATTCTGCTGAAACTCCAGACTTTTTACCCGATCCATGGCTTCCCCGATCTGTCTGGTGGTAAATCCTTCTCCATGAACCTCATTGGATTCCATGACGATTAAAAATGACTTGGGGTCTGCCGCCTTTACTGCCTTCTGTACAAAGTACATTTCTTTATTATTGCAGGCGCATAAGACAACCTGGCGCTCATCCTGTTTGTATCCGCCTAACGCATTCATTATGGTAGAACCTCTGCCGCAGCACTCTTCGATCACTTCCGTTACTTCTTTTCCATGATCGGTCACAACGATTGCCAGCTTTCCTGCATTGATGCCGTACATTACTTTGTCCACAGCCAGTGCAAAGATGAAGTTAATGATCATGCCATAAATAATTCCGTCTACATCTTTGAAAAGAATTCCTCCGGTAAGAATAATTCCCACATCTGTTAAAAATGCGATTCTTCCAAGCGGCAGATAAGGCTTCAAAGCTTTCACCGCCATAATAATAAAATCCGCCCCTCCCGTAGAAGAGTTCGCCATGTAAATAATGGCATATCCAAAACCTCCGAAAACACCGGTACAGATTGCCGCCAATAGCCGGCTTCCCTGATACACCGGAAGCAAAGGTCCGATGAAATCAATCATCAGTGAAGAAATAACCATGCAGCGCAAAGACCGGAAGAAAAATCCCTTTCCCAGCAAACGATAGCAAATCAGTGCAACCGGAATATTCAGTACGATGGTTGTTGCTCCAATCGGCAGGTCAAACAAGCGGTACAGTATTATGGAAATACCGGAAAAACCAGTCATGGGAAAGTTTGCATGGAGCGCAAAATTGTAGATGCCAATTGCGATTAAAAGACTTCCCAAAAGTTCGATTCCTATCGTTTTGAATGTTGATTTTTTAAATATTTTCTCTCTCATTTCAGAAACCCTCCTTAATTTTGTATTCCCTGGACCCTGAATTTTGGCGCGCCAGCTGCTCATTGCCCCTGGAAATATTATGAATTTACAACGAAAAAAAGCCACTGCGAAATATAATAATATAATTCGCAATGGCTCTTGTCTCTTACACAATATCATAGGATTTGGGTTCTGTCAACACCAAAACCCAATCTCCATGCCCCTCTCCTTTAAACGGAGGATGAAATTCTATTTCCTTTTTATTCATCAGTTGTCCTGCAAAACTGTATACACCGGTTTCCGGGTCCATCCAGTAGGTATCTAGTATTTTAGGATGGGTTGAGAGATCCAGTGTAAAAGGTTTCCCCTGGTAAGTATAACAGATGATAAAATCTTTTCCGGAAAATACGCTTACTCTTTCGTATTTTTCTCCCTGGGCAGATAGCAGAAGATGCTCCGCCGGAACGCCATTCTGATAATCTACCCGCTCCATCAGATTTTTCAAATGCATCATTTGGGATGAGCCTGCGTTGTGTATTGCTTCTTTCCACTCCTGCTTTACGCCAAATGCCCCTTCTCCATCTTTTGCAGTATAGAACTGCATGATGCTGTTATCCCCGTAAGTATGGCCCATAGCACCTTCTAATACTGACCAGTAAGCATACCGGCGTACATCCCAGGACTGCCAGTATCCCTGAGTCTTATCGTGTAACCCCTGCAGTACCTGTTCATATGACGGCTCTCCATCGATGGTGGGTTTTGTGGGATGCAGGCTGTGGTCACGCTTTACGTATTTCCAGTTGTCTTCCCCGTAATTATCCGGATTCTTGCCATTGTCATCCCAGGACTGCATCACCAGCTGATCATATCTGCGGTGTCCCGACTGGAACATATTAAAGTCCAGCCATTCTTCGTTATGGAACCAAATGGAGGATGAAGTTCTCCCAAAAGGGTGAAAGCCAACAAGCTGCCCCTTACACCCCTGCTTCAGTCCGGATCCAAGCCGGCAGAACACCTCTGGTGCCGCATCTCCTTTTACATCGCCTCCGATCAGCCAGATAATATTAGGTCTGCTTCCAAAACGCTCTATTAAAAAGTCCAGATAGGCATCTGCATTTTCCAGGTTCAGATAGCCTCTTGCCACATTCCCGCCCCATGCTGGCAGCAGCGCCATATACAGTCCCAGTTCTTCCGCCATATCTACCATCGCTTCTGTTCTGTCCCAGTAATTTCCCTTCAGATCACAGGCTGCAAAATCTTCCTGCACAAGGGCACTGCAGCCATCTATATTCTTCTGGGGCCACTCATGGACCAGTGTGGACTGGATTACATTATATCCTTTTTCCTTGCGGTTTCGCAGATATGCAAAGGCTTCTTTCTCCGTTAAGTGGCTGAACATCAGCCATGCCGTATCTCCCAGCCAAAAGAAAGGTGTCTCTCCATTTACCAGGTATCTTCCATTACTGCTTACACATAAGGACCCCTTTTCCCAGGGTTTGTTCGTATTGATCATCACGTTTTTCCTGCCTTTTTTTATTTTTTTATTTTCTTATTTATCTTCGTATATAACTTCGTATTCATCTGATTAAAAGTATATCAGACTACTTCCTAAAGTTCTAATAATTTTGTTAGCGTTCCGTTACCGTTTCCGTTATAATGACGTTTATAATAAGAAAAACGCAGCCTGATTCGCTGAGGTCCTGTCCAGTGACCGCTCCGGTCAGTACCTGTAGCAATGATGCTGAATATTTTATCAGTCTGCAAGAGCGTGTTAGAAAATTGTTTCTAACGGGCTCCAGGCATAGGAGGCTACTATGTATATAATGAGCTATTCAAAAGACGAGACACAGTCTCTTTATCTGGCTTCCAGCGAAGATATGTTTCACTGGAAAGATTTGAATGACGGGGCTCCGGTTCTGGATCTGAGAGACCAGGGCAAAATTATCCGTGACCCTTACTGGTTTACTGACAGCCAGGGCTTGTTTCATTTATTGTTTACGGACAACTGGAACAGCATCACCATTGGACATGCCGTATCCAGGGATCTTCAACGTTTTGAAATGAAAAGCTATATTTCTGTCATGGGCGATAACAGCGATGTTGCCAACTGCTGGGCTCCCGAAGTATTTATGGATCATGAAACCCGTGAATACGTGCTGATCTGGTCTTCCAGTTTTTATTCCAAAAATACGGACAAACGGATTTCTAACCGAATTTACAGCTGCCGGACCGTAGATTTTATCAGTTTCAGCGAGCCGCGTAAATTTTTCGATCCCGGATATCAGGTTATTGATGCTTCGGTTTCTTTCAAAGGCGGAATCTATCATATGGCATTTAAGGACGAACGGGGACATAACAGTCCTGACTCTCCCTATTGCGCTATACGTACCGCTATTTCCACAAAAGCCAATGGTCCTTATTACAACATATCAGCACTGCTGACCCCCTGGCGCAGCGAAGGCCCCATTCTGGTTCAGCAGGATTCTAAATTCTATATGTTCTACGATTCCTTTGGCGATCAATGTTACCGGGGCATCAAAAGCAGCGACTTTAAACACTGGACCGATATTTCAGACCAGATGGAATTTCCAAGACACTGCAAACACGTTTGTATCCGGGAATATATCGGGTAGACATTTCAAGGCTTCTGGAGCTAACATTTCAGGTTGCCTCACCATTCAGCCTTCTGTCTGCTATTTTTATACATACTTGGCGTAACCCGGTAAGTTTCTTTAAATTGTTTGGAAAAATAAGAAAAATTGTAATATCCCGTTTCAACTGCCACTGCCCCTACCGGAAGATTGGTACTGTCAAACAGCCTCTTTGCCTCCTTCAGGCGCAGCATATTTATATACTGGTTCAGGGATATCCCATTTTCCCTTTTAAATATATGAGAAAGATAGGTAGGATTAAAATAAAGAGCTGCCGCTACGTCATCTCTTTTAAAATCTTCAGAAAGATGCTCCATTACATATGCTTCTACCTGTTTTATCATTGCAGCATTCATCTACCTGATACGCTCCATAATATCCGACACTTTAACTGGTATTCCGGTCTTCATAGCCTCTTCCATCGCTGCCATAACCGCCAGCGTATGTATTCCTTCCTGTAAATCCGGCTTTGGTGTTATCCCCCGATTCATATCCATCGCAAAATGTTCCATGTAATTCTGATACTCTCCCGCATGGTGGCTTTCATTTTCAAACCGGAAATAATATCCATGAGTGTCCGGAAACTCCTGTAATTGTGCTGTTTTTTGAACCGGCTCAAAATTTGTATAATATTTAAGCTTCGGATAACCCGCCCGGCTGATTCCTTTCGAACCGCGGATGGTACAGCTGATGGACTGCTCTACCGCACTTCCAAGAGTTGGTGTGGCATAGGCACCGGTTACGCTGGCAAATCTGCCGTCTTTATTTTTTAAGATAAACTTTAATGTATCCGGAACATCAAGACCATAGCATTTGGTATTCTCACTGACTACGCCCAAGCCATACACCTCTTCGATTTCCGGCAGATACCATACCGCCAGATCTACTGCGTGTATCATAAAATTGTACATCCATGAAAATCCCTGCTGATGGCTCCATGCACGTTCCAAAAACCATCTGGAGTCGCTGATATAATGAGTTTCAATTGTTTCCAGTTCACCGTGTTTCCCAGCCTCATAATCCTGTCTCTGCCGCAGTGCCGGTTCAAAATATCTGGAGCTCTGCCCCACAAATACAGCCTTTCCCGTCTCTTTTTGAACCCTAATCAAATCTTTTGCTTCATCCAGGTTAATCATCAAAGGCTTGGTACAAATTACATGCTTTCCGGCTGACAGAGCCATTTTAATATGTCTGGCATGGAGCTGGTCAGGCGTATAGATTCCGATAACATCAATTTTCGGGTCATTTAGTATGTCTTCGTAGCTGGTGGTGTATTTATCTAATCCAAACTCCTGACAGCGCTCTTTGCACAACTCTTCATTTAAATCACAGATATTTCCCAGCTCCCACATCTTACTGTTTAATACTGCTGATATGACACTTCTTCCTTCTCCCAATCCTAAGACTCCCATTGTAAATATATGATCCATGTTCCGACCCTCCTGTTTTTTCTTAGCATAACAAAACGGATGGATAATTGCTTGTAACATGTTTCAAAATTCTTGCACGATCTTTGGATTTATATACAAATCTACTTTTAATCTATTCTTTCACTTTATGAGTATTAGTTTTATCTGATTGAATTTAAATTAGAATGACTTTGAACAAAGATAATCTGATTGTGAAACCCGCGAATATGATTTCTCATATATTATGTTGCGCTATAATTATTATTTATATTTTCTATAACTTTTACTATACATAATATATTTTATAAGTTATAATATATATGCTGTTGACTCTTTCCAGCAGGAAGGAGGTGCTTCTATGCAATACATATTAAGCTTTTTAATATCGGTGATAGCAGGTATTATTTGCTACTATATTTGCAAATGGTTAGATGAGAATGACAGCAACAGCTAACAAAAAATCCCCCGCAGGTTGCTTCTGCGGGGGAAATTCTTGTGCAACTATGCACATACATATTAGCTTTTTAACTGGTTTTATCATAGCCCAGATAAACGGATTTGTCAACCCTCTGTTTTAGATTCTATTACTCTACCTTGATCTTACATTTCGCACTCTTTCCATTGCTGCTCTTTACAGTAATTGTTGTTGTTCCTTTCTTTTTTGCCCTTACCAGTCCCTTGGAAGTGACTTTGGCTACCTTTTTGTTGGAACTGGTCCATTCCAGCTTCTCCGCTGCCGTAATTGGATTTCTTACGGCTTTCAGGGAGAGGGATTTTCCTTTCCTGATTGACAGCTTCTTATCCAGCCTGATGCTCTTTGTTGTCACTTTCCCGGTCTGTACATTAACTTTCAGTTTTACCTTACCGCCTAAAGTACTTGTTACGGTGATATCAGTACGTCCCTTTTTCTTACCGGTGATATACATTTTGCCCTTTTTCACCTTTACAGATGCCAGCTTTTTATTACCGGATTTAGCAGATCGTATCTTCTCGCCCGCCGGGGAGGAAACGCTTATCTTTACTGCAGTGGTCGTTTTATTCACCTGCAAGGGGATTGATTTGGCATTTAATTTAATGACAGGCGCCTTTACTGTTACTTTACAGCTTGCTTTCTTTCCTCCGTCCGCAGTGCATACTGTAATAACTGCTGTCCCTGGTTTGCCTGCCGTTATTGTACCGTTTCCGTTTACAGAAGCTACTGACTTATTGGTGGAAGTCCAGGAGACTGCCTTGTTTGCCGCATTAGAAGGAGTGATACCTGCCGTCAGCGTCACTTTTGATTTTACCTTTATGGTGAGTGAGCTTTTATTAAGCTGCACTCCCTGTACGGAGATCTTCTCAGGTACCGGAGCTTCCTTCTTTGGCTCCAGCTTCTCCATTGCATTTTTAAGGGATTCAGCTGCCTGGTCTACCTCGCTTTGGGAAGCTTCTGCTTTGTTCATAACTCCTTCTGCTTTTTTCAGGGCTTCCTGCATTACTTTTACAGATGCGTCTGTGTACTTCGCCGTATCTGTTTTCTTTGCATTTTGAATCAGTTCTTTTAATACTGTCTTATCTGCTGCTTCCTTACCGCTGATATGGACAACTGCCTTAATATTCTTATAAGCAGGGTTCAGCTCTTCTTCGGCAGTCATATTTAAGATCAGCGTTCCATCGTATGCCACATTTATACTTTTGACTACAGTATGACGGCAAGGATCAAACAGTCCTCCTGCGCCGGGTTTACCTGCATGTGGGTCTGGATACGGACGCGCATGATAGACAAGTGCCAGGTTCCCATATTCATCCAGAACCACTGAATTATGTCCGCCGCCTGCATGCCTGCCGCCTCCGATGGAGCCATCTGCCGTATCATAGGAGCTGAGTACCGGATAATTAATATTGGTCCAGCTGTCCGGGTTCATGATATCACTGCCTTTATCCGCCATCATCAGACCAAGGGTGTAAAATTTATCAACGGTAGCCGCTGAATAACTGATATAAACTTTATCACCATAGGAGAACAGATACGGTCCTTCTACAACTAACTGATCATTTCCCTCCGGGTTATTGGCTGTAATGGAGCCCTCATAGACACCGTACTCCCATGGCCACTGACCGGATTTGATCAACTGAGGACTTCCTTCCGGCTGTGGTATCACTCCTTCGCCACCCTTTGCCTCAATGACATAAAGATTTGCGGCGCTTGGAATAATATAGTACCCCTGTCCCCCATCATCTTCATAATAAGAGACATCAAAGGATGCATTTGCAGGAGCCGGGAGGTTCATTTCGATTGGTGTTCCCCACTGGTCAGCATCCAGCATGCCGCCATTCTTCATCTGATCTTCGCTTCCCTCGTAAGGAATGAGTATTGACCTGCTGCACCATCCCCAATCGGTATCACTTTTAATTCCTGCGGAACCAAAATCATGTGCACCTACAATACAATACCATTTTCCATTGATTTTATGGAATTCAGGCGCCCAGATAAAAGAGCCCCAGCGGTCACCAATTTTTGATTCCATAATATAATGTTCTTCAGCTGTCTTCAGTCCTTCTATGGTACTGGCACGGCGGATATCCAGCTTTCTGTAGGAATCATTGCGTGCCTCACCTTCATTGTTCCAGTTCATGTTTTTCTCATAATAAGAACCGGTGGAATAGTAATAACCATCATCTTCGTTATAGAAGATATGGGGATCTGCACGTTCTTCTATAAATGGATATGCATAGGCATCCTGCTGCACTTCACCGGATATTTCATAGGTGCCCGCCTGTCCGGATGCGATCTTATCCATATCCTGCCGGTTCCATTTTACCCCCAGGTTCTTCGTGCTTCCGTCACTGTAATCTGCGGTCACCGTTTCCGGAAGTGTTACACTTTCACCGGCATTTGCCCGAATGACAACGGATTCAACCCCTGTGTTGCGAATGGTTTCGTATTTCTTTGTAAATGCCTTATATTCTTCCTGGTCTGCCTCAAATATGGCAGACTGATCCATCACTGCATTTTCCGGAACCGTTGCAGATACCTCTGCCCTCTCGTAGTCTGTTTCTTCTGTTATGACAGGTGTTGATCCTGCATCCAGATTACGGAGCATACTTACATAAGAAGTGCCCTGCTCATCCTTCCAGAATATTTTATAGCACTCTGCCATAGAATCATAAACCACATTTGGATCCTGTACGGCCTTACCTTCCGTATTCAGCACCAGATACCTTTCGTTCTCAAAGCTTGTGGTTTCCCTGGAATCCCAGATATAAATGCCGTTCTTCTTATTATTTCCCGAGGCTGCCGCCCCAATGCTTCCGTCTTGATACCGGAACAATATCGGTGAACCCATCTGATTATCCGGATTTGTTTTCTGGTCTTTATCCCACTTAACATATAACACCGCCTTGCCTTTATTCAATGGCGTAAACCCATCGGAATCCGGATCCCGCGCAGCCAGGAATAATGCATCGGAACGTCTGCTGTCGGATGCAGCCAGAAGATCTCCTTCTCCCGTATAGAGGTTGCCGCCCTTTACTACATAGCTTAAAATCTGCCCTCCTTCTGCCATAACCGTCGCCTGTTTAGTGATCACGGTATCCCCGATCACTGCTTTTACCATAATCTCCAGGTTTTCCTGATCTCCGGCTGGGCGGTGAACAGTACCGTCTGCATCGATTATGCCCTCTGGTTCACTTGACCAGATGACAGGCTTACTATTTACAGCCGTCTGCATGTTGCCGGAGATATACTTCGGAATATTCAGTGCGGTTCGGTAGCGCCCTGTTGCTGCATCTTTCTGCGATGCTATTGTCAGTTCATATACGGATTCTTCTGCATATGTACCGCTGCTGATCACCGCAGTCAGCGTCACCTTCGTTTCATCCTTTTGGAAATGTACTGTTCCGTTTTCTTCTACTACGGCTGGTTTGCCGGATTTCCATTTAACCGCGCATTCTCCTGCCTGAACAGGCAGATCCAGGTTATCTATTACCGATAATCCATCCCCTATCTTCAGGGATACTCTTGCCTCTTTTACTTTTTTAACGGGTAAAGATTTCTGATATAAATCAGAAACTTCTGTCAAATTAAATTCTCTGCTGTAGATCCGCAGATCACAGATGTCTCCTGCAAAAGTATCATCTGAATACTCAGAAGCTCCTATATATGCCGTCAGTTTTTCTCCGAAGTCAGCTACTGTCTTGTTATGGATTTCTGATGTTCCTACTTTTTTGCCATTCAGATATCCGGTGATTCGGTCTTTTGTAATCGTTACCGTATAATAAGCCCATTGGTTCATATAATCCACGGTACGGGTGCTGTTTTGGCTGGAGTTATTAATCCCCGCTTCGGTAGTCCATGGATTCGCCGTACTTCCGGCAGCCGGATCTGTAAATACCGCCTTGTAATAACCATCCGGATTACAGGGATTTAAAATAAAGTAATCTGCCGGATAGCTTCCCAGTTTCTTTTTCCCGCTGAAGGAAAATGCAGCCGTATTCATTTTTGAATCCTTGTTTTTGATCCACATGGAAATCGTTGTACTGTTATGACCGTCAAACAATCCTTCGGGCAGCGTCACATAATTTTTATCTGTTTTCGCTCCTCCGTCCAGACGCAGTATGCCATCTTTAAAATAGGTGCCTTTGCCACCCATCACGGCATCCTTTTGTCTGCCGGCAGCTTCTTTCCCGTCTGTTTCCAGTTTGTAATGAGCCAGTAAATCTTTGGAGATATCAGGCTGCGGATCATCTCCGCCTAACTCTTTGGCACTCAATACCCGGTTATAAACCTTTACGTTATCAAAAGATCCCTTAAAGTACGGATCATCGCTATAGAAAGATTTCCCAAGATATGCCAGCAGATCCGATCCCAGGTCACTAATCGCCCGAACATAATCCCGTTTGTCCGCCAGAACGCCATCGATGTACAATGACATGCTGTTCCCGTTCATAACGATTGCAACTTTGCTCCACTTGCCCATAAAAGAACCGTTGATCTGAACATCCCGCTCTTTTCCATTCCCCTGGGTGGTTATGGCGTTACGGATATTCCCCTGTTTTGTGCGCAGGAACATGTACTTGCTGCTGTCCTGTCCAACGCCGAATGTGAAGAAAAAGTTGCTTGTAATTTCGGGTTTTACATCCATTACTAAGGTCATTTCATCAAGGCCGTCAAAAAATCCCCTTGGGAATTCTGCGTAGGTTTTGCTGCTGCCGTCCAGATATAATACCTGTCCTTTTTCGGCATCCTTTTTGATAACGGCATTGCCATAAATCCTGCCATGATTTCCTTTGCCGGATGCATCCAAAATTGTTGCTTCTGATTTTTCTTCAAAATTATATTCCAGCACAGGCTCTTCTTGTGGTTCCATGTCTGATTTCACAGTCCACTTATCCTGCAATGCATCATACTCTTCCTGAGTTACCGGAATCACCGTTCCGTGCTTTGCACCGGTAGGCATCAGATAGGTATCGTCTTTCATGAGATGCAGGCTGTTTTCCGCTCCGATATTTTCAGAGATAAAAGGAATATACCCTCTTTTTGCCCCTCCATACTCATCGACCAGGGCGCACCATTTATCTTCATTAATAAACCGGAACATGGTAGGACCTTCATAGTAACCCTTGTAGCTTTCTAACTCTGTATTCTCTACTTTCTTAAATACAGAACCTCTGTTTTTTTCTCCCTGTGCATAGCTTAATAACCGGTCAGCTGATTCCAGCGTCACATATGCATCTTTGTTATCTTTAATCAAACGGTAATATTGCTGGTCAACCTTTAAAATAGAGGCATCAATATTGCCATTTGGGTCATCCGAATAGATCTCAGGCTGGGTAAATGTGTAAAAATCCCGGGTTTTGGCAACATATATTCTGCTCTTTTCATACTGGTCAGTTTTCACGGAGCTGGACCAGTAAACCAGATATTCTCCGGTCACTTCATCATAAATAGCCTCCGGTGCCCATACATGGTCTGCCTGGATGGAACTTCCCACATCCACAGCCCGGTGGTTTGTCCAGTTTACCAGATCCGTTGATTCCCAGATAATCAGGTCTTTACTGCCGTCCCTTGACGTCCACCATTGATTCCCATATTTGCCATTGCGGATATCCAGATCGGTTGCGATTAAGTAAAAGCGGTCCCCTTCTGCTGAACGGATAATGTAGGGATCACGGACGCTTTTATCGCCAAGTTCGGACGTTAATACCGGATCATTTTCATTCAGGTCACTCCAGGTAATTCCATCCCGGCTTTGTGCAAAATAAATCTCCTGGTCATCAAGCCTTGATTCATCCCCGCTGAAATATGCGTACAGATATCCCACATACTCTTTTGCCGTCTCTTTTGCTTTTACCGTTACCTGGAAGGTCTTGGTATCCTCAAATGTCCCATACCGGATAGTTGCACGCAAGGTCACTTTCTGATCAATACTTCCTCTTGTCACGGTTCCAGCCGGTGTTTCGGCATATTCCTTATTCGGGGAAGATTCGGTGGATATCACTTCCTCTTTGTCAGAGAACCATGTGATCTCAGATCCATTTTTCCCTTCAGACGGAAGCGTAAGATTGCCCCTTACCATATTTTGGGTAACACCGTTTAGCACCAATGCCTCCTTGTCGGCAGTAACGATCCTTTCCTCTTCCGGCACATCCCCCTCTTCTACTATAATGGTTCCTGCAACCGTGCGGTATTCTTCCTTTAACTCCCTGTCAATCGTCATATCCAGTACCGGAGTCCCATCAGCAGCCCAGTGAACCCGCCTTGCACTGGCACTCCTGGTTCCGCCGCCAGGTTTCATATGGTATACGAACAGATCATTGCCATCTTCGTCTACGGTAAAGGCACTGTGTCCGGGTCCTCCCTCACCTGCAACACTTTCCGCCTGCAGGATAGGGTACCCGGTCTCTTTCCAGCTTGCCGCATCCAGCAGGTTACTTTCTGCATTTGCAGCTAACAGCCCCACACAATAGGTATTGCTGACGCTGGAACCGGAAAAGGTCATATACACGGTTCCATCCCTCTGGATGACATAGGGACCTTCATCAACGGTGGCATCAAAACGATCCCATCCATACTGTGGCCGCAGAATACACATGGGGTCACTGGTGAGCTGATATGGATTTTGTTTATCAATGGTCGCAATATAGAGATCCGATGTCCCAAATCCCCTGTCGCTTGTCATCTCACGCTGTGCCCAGCACACATAGGAAACCCCGCTCACTTCAAAATAAGTCATATCCAGCGTAATGCCTTCTTCATAGAGATAGCTTCCATCCTGTTTACGAACTCTGACTGCCTCTTTCCAGTCATTTTTATTGGTCGGGTTTCCGCCTTCTTTTAATTCCATAATACTGGACTGTACCTGCTTCCAGTCATCGCCGATGGCAAGGAAGATGTACAATTTCCCGTCAATTTCATGGAGTTCCGGTGCCCATCTGGGCTTTTTCACATTGGGGATCAGTTCATGATCCGCTGCACCAAACAGACCCAAAGGTGTATCAGCTTCCCGGATATTGATCTGAGACTGATTTGCTGTCTCACCGGTAGCGATAAAATAATACTTTCCATTATAAAAATAAATGTCCGGGTCAGCTCTTCCATTCAGTACCGGATACCGGGTCAGTTTGGCTGTCCCGTTTATCTGATAAGTACCTTCCTTGTTAAAGTTAATGGCCTTTAAACTGTTAGTATCCCAGTTCACTTTTATATCTTTTTTTGTGCCGTCGCTAAACTTTGCATTGATGGCAGATTCCAGATCTTCAATAGTCAACTCCTGCCCTGCCTTTGTAGAAAAAGTATAGTTCTGTTCCTCTATTCCTGTATTTTCTACAGGAAGCAGTTTATTGATGAGCCCTTGCGCCTCAGACTCCGTTACCGGAAGCACATTGCCCGGCAGGGCTCCCGTAATACCGGACGATACGGATATGTTCTCCCTTCCTGTAATTTCTTCCGGCGTACTGATCTCTGTGAAATCTGGCGTGGTGTTGCAATACAGCTTTCCGTCAGAGCTTTTCCATGTGATTCTATAGACATTATTAACACCGTCATACTCACATCTGGGCTCCGTAACTGCGAGTTCTGTGTGCAAGGACAGCAGCCCATAGTCTTCATATTCCATGAGATCATCCGTGGTATATAACAAAATTTTCCCTTTGGCATTTTTGTCACCGGCTGCATCGGTACGCACAGCTGTCACACCTATTTTACCGTCTGCCATGCGAAAAAGGTAAGGACTTTGCAGACGCTTTGTGGTTCCTGCAATGGCGTTGGAAGCATTTTCTTCCAGATCGGCTTTTGGATAAAGGATACCGGTATTGTAATTCAGGGAAGTATACGTTTCTCCGTCAGCACTGTATGCCAGATGCATGCTGTCTGTTAATTCCGTATTGCCATTTCGGGTATAGCTCATAACGAAACTTGCGTTTTTTTCCATTACCAGTACTGTGAATTCTTTATACGCCAGCTGACCATCCTTTGCAATAGCTGCTTTCAGCTCTAACTGCTGGTTCTGCTCCGGAGCTGTAATGGTACCATCTGGGGCTATCACTGACGGGTCGCTGCATTCCCAGTTCACGGTAATTCCCTCACCCAGGCTTGTTGGCAATACTGTTTTATCCGTAATGGCATATGGCACATTTACCCGGCTCATCGCTTCCACCAGTACGCCGTCTGCTGCTATTACGGTAACCAAAAATTCTTTTGTTACCGTTTCTCCATTGCGAAGAAGCGTTGCTGTAAGTGTCACATCCTGTTCGGATTCTGACAATATCACTTTTCCTGTTTGGTCAATCACAGTAGGATCGGACGATTCCCAGGTTATGGAGATATCATTTCCAGCTGTTTCCGGAAGATTTAGACTGGCAATCACTTTGGAAGTATCTCCAAGCGACAGCTCACGCTTTGCTTCCAGCAGTTCATTTCTGTTAAATGAAGCTTCATACAAACCATTTACCTGGGCATCAGTAAGGCTGCTTCCGTAGATACGCAGGTCACGGAAGGATCCTTTAAACAATGGATCCTCCAAATATTCCGACTTGCCGATTAAGGATACCAGCCCTTCTCCGAAATCTGATACACTTCTCGTCAGGTTCTGGCTTCCAATATTCTGTCCATTCAGGTATGCCGTCACCGTTTTTTCATTTGGTGCATCTCCATTCTCTCCAGCCGTATCCAGAACAACCGTATAATATGCCCACTGGTTCATATATTCGGTAGTTGAAACGGTATTACTGATTCCCGCTTCTGTATTGTAAGGTGCCGATTCATTGACCGAATCCGTAAATACAGACTTATAGGTACCTTTGGGATTACAGGGATTCAGTAAAAAATAACTGACGGGCAGTACCCCTCTTGCCTTTGTCCCAAAGAAAAAGGCTGCATAATTTCCTTTTGTATCGTTATTTTTAATCCACATGGAAATCGTTAACTGATCCTGATGGTCAAAGATTCCCTGGGGCAGTGCTACATAATCGGTACTGTCTGACTTTCCTCCGGGCAAATTCAGAGAATCCCCTGCAAATGTCACACCGTCCCCTCGTATCTCTCCATGATATTCATGCCCGGACACATCAAGTGCATCCGTCTCCAATGGATAATGGGCAATTAATTCCTGATCCGCCTGGAATACTTCTTCTGCCTTTACATCTGACATACTAAGCTGCGGCAATGCAGTCACCGCCATAATGCCTGCCATTGCCCCTGCGATCAGTCTGCTAAATATTTTCTTCTTTTTCATTCCAAATTTTCTCCTCTTTCAAATGGATCTTGCAGGTTTCTGACCGTACTTATTTTACACGCACCCTGCATTTTGCTTTCTTACCATTGCTGCTGATTGCGGTAATGGTTACTTCCCCTGGCTTTTTCGCCTTAACTACTCCTTTGGAAGTTACAGTTGCTATTTTACTGTTGGAACTTTTCCATGTGATTTTACTGGTTGCCGTAACAGGTGTTTTCACTGCTTTCAGCGTCAGCTTCTTACCTTTCTTGATGCTGGCTTTCTTCACCAGAGTTAATTTTGATACGTTTACTGTTTTCTTCACCTGTATTCTAACTTTAGCGGTACCGCCATTTGTAGACGTAACCGTCACATAGGTTATACCCGGCTTTTTCCCTTTAATGGTGAGCTTTCCTTTTTTTACAGATACGGTTGCGATACTTTTCTTGCTGCTCTTTGCCGATTTGATTTTCTCCCCGGAAGGAACTGCTGATTGAATGCGTACAGCTGTGGTGGATTTCTTTGACTGCAGCAATAGTTTGGTGTAAGTAAGTTTCACTACCGGCTTTTTCACTACCACTATACATACTGCTTTCTTGCCGCCGTCAGCGGTAGTTACGGTAATATAAGCCGTACCAGGCTTCCTTGCTGTGATTTTTCCATTCTGATCCACCGTTACTTTTCCACTATCTGAAGTGCTCCACATCACTCTTTTGTTGGCTGCATTTGCCGGTGAAATGTTAGCGGTTAAAACTATGTTTTCCTTGAGTGTCATGGATACCGACTGTTTATTCAGCGTAACACCGGATACTGCAACTGGCTGGGGTTTCGGATCCGGATCCGGTTTTACATCGGGAACTTTTACCAGAGCTGCCCGGGCTGCAAGGAGATTTTGAAGCGCGGTATCCACCGTCACCTGGTCAGCGCTTTCCGATCCCAGAACTTCTTTTGCATAAGATAATGCACTTGCGTACTTCGCCCAGCTTTCTTTTGTATAGCTGTCTTTCTGGCTTTCCCCAATTGCCTGGTTTATTTCAGCCTGCAATTTATCTTTATTTACTTTTTCCGGCTCTTCCTCCTTCATCTGAACAGGTGCCACCCCTTCCTGTGTGGGAGTAATTGTCATATACCCGTCTTCATCAAAGAAGATTTCGTCAATACAGGTTTCCCTATGCTTTCCAAGCCCATCAGAATCCAGGAAAATATCCAGCGGCGTATAAAAACGATGATATGACATAAAGTAGCGGTCCTGGCCTTTTCCGTCTGTTACATGCACTACCGACTGGTGTGCGCTGCCCAGAATTCCTTTTTCTGTATCTTTCTGCAATAAGGTTCCTCGAAGACTGATTGTGCCGTCCAGTGAGTCTGAGACACCATAATTTACATGATAATTGGGGCTGTTGGCATCATCGCAGGACCATGTCCAGTGATATTTACCGCCTGCTTTTGTAATAACCACAGACTCTCTAAAATCTTTGAGATTATGAATCTGCTTTAAGGTTCCCTCTTTCAGGCTCATCATATCCTCATTCAGTTCTACAATGGCTGCATTTCCATTCCCGAATGTCATATAGACTCTTCCGTCATCATCTGCAAAAATAGAAGGATCGATCGCCTGTCCCATGCTTACGCCTGCATCTTTACACATCTGTACTGTAACCAGGGCTTCCCCTTTATCGGTATAAGGTCCCTGTGGCTGATCTGCCTGGGCAACACCAATTGCAGACTGTCCATTTGGAAATTTGGCACAATAATAAAAGTAATATTTCCCGTTTCTTTCTTCAATGGTTGGTGCCCAGGCACTTCCCACTGACCAGGGGGATGCTGCAATCTGCACTCCTTTTTCATTGATTCCGGGATTATCATTTTCCACATCCATGATGATGCCTTCATCCACCCAGTCCACCATATCGGTTGAAGAAAATGCATGGAAGACCGTTCCGCTCCAGGATGGATATCCGTCTGTCGTTGGGAAGATCCAGAATTTTCCGTCCATATAATCAATATCCGGATCTGCATACTGTCCGGGCAGTACCGGGTTATTGGAAACAACGGGAGTCTTTATGGTCCAGACTTCTTCCTTATCTCCTTTTTTAACAGTTAAAGTACAGTCCCGGCTCAAGTCAAGTGTACTGCCGTTTGTCCATTCCTGACTGCCATTTAAAATGGTAACTTCATCTCTGGTAAAGGACAGCGTTACCGGTACTTTTGTCAGATCGCAGCCTTTCCTCACGTAGGATGTAACTACTTTATTTTCGCTGTCTACTTCTGTACGCACTGCGCTGTGATCATCCGTTCCCCGGTAAGTCAGCGCCGTGTCACGATCCGGTGCAGTTCCCACCAGGCCGTCTGCAACAAGGCCGACACCTGCTTCTTCTGCAATTTCATCGGAAGTCAGCGCTCTGTTATAAATTTCTATATTGTCAAATCCTCCTTTGAAATTACGATCTGCACTATAGAAAGATTTTCCCAGATAACTTTTCAGGTTCTTTCCCAATTCGGTAACCGAAGCTGTGACGTTTTTATTTTCGCCAGCCAGAATGCCGTCAACATAAACGCGCATTGTATGCTGATCTATTACCACCTTAACATTTTGCCACTGCTTTGCAGCTGCCCCGCCGCGTGTGTGAGACACGGCTGATTCATTGATATAAGAGGATCGTGTTATTGCACTTCTCAGGGTATTCCCTCTCAGGCGCAGAAAATAATACCGGTCGGTATCCTGCCCAAAGGTAAAGGTAAAGAAATTGCCGTCGGTCAGTTCCGTCATAACATCCATGGAAATTGTCATCTTGTTCCGGCCGTCAAAAAATCCATCCGGCAGCTGTGCCCATGCGTTTGTTCCTCCGTCCAGATACAGATAATTCTGATTTCCTTCTTTGGGATCCGCATAGGATTTCACCGTTGCACCGCTTCCATAAACAAGGTCATTCTGTTCTTCGAATGTGTACTGCAAAATGGGATCTTTCTGTTCCGCTTCCTGATTTTCCTCCGGATCGTCTGTATATGCTTTCATCAAAGCCGCATATTCTTCATCCGATACGGTCAGGACTGTCCCATGTCGTTTTTTCAAACTGTCAAAATTAACATCGGTTGCCGCCGACCAGCTTCCGGTAGTCATATCCCCCAGATTCGTTGTGCGAAATGGAAGATAACCTTTTCCCTCTGCGTATTGGTCACACATTAACCCCCATGTCTCTACCGGATTACCATCTGTATCGGTCAGGTAATCATCCTCACAGTATTTAAAAAATTCCGGTCCCTCTAACTTAGCACCGCTGTAATTATTATTGTTAAAAATATTACTTAAGGTGCCGATGATTTCCCAGCCCTCATAAATAGATTTGCTTTTCTCAATGGTGATCTGCCCATCACCGGAAGCACGATAATAGGTATCCCCATCTTTGATCATGGTTGTGTCAATGATCGAATTTTTATCCCTGCTGATCCACAATTGCGGCTCAGTGAAGGTATAGAAGTCTCTGGTTTTTGCATAGTACATTTTCATCGGATCGCCGCCGACTTCCGCTGCCATCTCGGAAGATGCCGTTGCCCAGTATACAACATACTCTCCGGTATTTTCATCATAGATCGCCTCAGGTGCCCATGCACATCCACCTCCGGGAATTTTAGATGCAACATCTGCAAGTCTTGGCTCACTCCAGTTTATTAAATCTGTGGATTCCCATATCACCAGTTTGGTGCTGCCCTTTGTGGTAGCCTGTGCATTTCCCCAGCCGCCTCTGTTTTTTATGCTAAGATCTGTTGCTATAAGATAGAATTTATCCCCTTCGGCTGATCTTATCAGATAGGGGTCACGGACTCCCTTATCTCCAATGTCGGATGTGAGAACCGGTTTTCTGTTATTCAGATCTCTCCAGTGGCTTCCATCTTTACTTGCTGCAAAATAGATCTGTTCATCACTGGTAGTACTCTCAGAACCGGTAAAATGAGCAAAAAGATAAGATGTATCTTTTCCCCGTTCTTCCGGCTGCTTTTTCACCGTAAAAGTGAAATCCTTTGTTTCTGCATAAGTCTCACCGTTATAAGTAAATCCGGCTGTTAAGGTCACTGCGGTATCCTGATCTGCCGGTCTGGTTACCACCCCCGCCGGAATCACACTCCCATCAGCTGCCTTTCCTTCCTCTAGCGTTACCATATTCTTATATGCATCTGCTGTAGACCAGCTTATTTCACATCCATTTTCGGTGTGTGACGGCAGAGTAATATTTCCATAGACTTCCGTATAAGGAAGCGTAAGAGATTCGTATGCTTCCGGGAAAATAGAATCTGCCCCCTTTACCGTGATATAAAAATCCTTTACGGCAGAAACATTTCCATAAGATGCCGCAGCGCTCAATATCACCTGAATATCTTCCTGTGGCACGGAAACAAGCTTTCCATCATTGCCGATAATGGTGTCATTGGAGGATGTCCACTCAATAATGCTTCCATTAACGCTCCCCGCAGCCGGCAGTGTCAGATCACCGTTTACCACTTCAGGTAATGTTATTGCCTCCAGATCCTCTTTTGCCAGTCCTGCCTCCGACGTATCCCTGAGTGTGGAATAGACATCAAATTGTGTTAATGTCCCTTTAAATGCGGCATCCGGTGTATACAACGATTTCCCGATATACCCGCAGAACTCTTCTGCCGTCCCCTCCTTTAATATCTTCTGTATGGAATAACCTGTTTCCAGTACTTCTTTTTCCTCTCCATCCACAGACAGCTTTAAAGTACCACTCTCAAAATCCAGCCGCACAGTGGAATAGCTGTCAGCCGTAATCCGCTGATTCTGGCGAAACAGAATTTCATTGCTGGCATCTTTTATGCCGCCGCGAATGGTTCCGTCTCCCTGCATCGGATTCAAAAAGACATAATTTTTAACATTGGGCCACTTCTCTTCCTTTGTACCCAGACACCAAAGCCAATGGCTTGCCTTTTCGGCTGTCTGAAAGGTCGCTTCTATGGCAAAAGACTCTTTTTGAATTAAACCGGACGGTATTTCAACGTATTTCCCTTTGTCGCCGGAAAAATTCAAAACCTGGTCCTGGTCTCCCTCAACTGCAAAATCACCATCCTGAAAACCTACCAACTGTGCGTCATTATGGTATCCACTGGAATCAGTCAGTTTTCCATCTGCGTGGCCCATATCATACGACGCAACCAATACTCTCTCTTGTTCCTGCTCCATGACGCTATCCTTTGCAGAAACTCCCATCGCCGGAATCACGGACAATACCATGCTGAAACTCAGCAGAAATGCCATTATTTTTTTCTTCATGTTTTACCTCCCTCATACTTTGCATTTGTTATTTTCCATAAAGATGAATAGGCGCAGTATCCAAATTTATACATTTGAGTATAGCAGATACACTTTTTAATAAAACGGAGGTTCTTATCAAGAAACTAAGATTTTTTAGCTAATCGGAAGGGTTGGAATGTGGGGAGAGATAATGAATTTATGTTTTTTTACTTGTGAACTTAGATTAAAGGGGACGTGTTTAAATGAGAGGTTCAATTGAATTGGGCATTTGCTAATTGCAATAGAAGGGACTTTATCTTTTATATAAGCAGGCATTATAAGCTATTATATTTGCAAATGGTTAGATGAAGATGACAGCAGTCACTAACCAGAAAATCCCCCGCATAGCCGTGCGGGGGATTTCTTTGTGCAACTATGCACATACATATTTAGCATTTCTGTATATAGAATACTGCATTTATTCATGATTGTCAAGTCCCTTCCACTATTTATTTCTACTTATTTGATTCCCTTTTTTAATTCAGATCTGATACTAACATCTTCTAAATATCCTGAATCGAAGCCATGTAGGATACATCATGATACACGTATCTTTATTTACCTTAATCAGAAGACTTGCCCCGAATACATCCACTTAATTTGATACCTTATAATGTGTCAATATTATACAAGAGATTTGCCTTCCCCTATGTTATACTTAAAACGAAAAGGAGGATTTTATCGTGTCTGAGAAACGTACAATACGGTATGACCGTGATTTAAATCTGGAAGCTTATCATTTCAAGGGAATTATGCAGAAGTTCCCAAACCATTTCCACGAACATTATGTAATCGGCTTTATTGAAAAAGGAAGCCGCCGCCTGACCTGTAAAAACAGGGAATATAATATTGAGACCGGAGACATCATCCTTCTGAATCCACTTGAAAATCATATCTGTGAGCAGATTGATGACGGGGTATTGGATTTTCGCTGCATTAATATTCAGCCGGAGGCTATGCAAAAAGCTGCTTATGAAATCACCGGCAAAGATTCTATGCCACATTTCGGAGTAAATGTTGTTTACCGCAGTGACCATGTCAAACCCTTGCACAAGCTCCACCGAATCATTATGGAGCAGCAGCCTGATTTTGAAAAGGAAGAACTTTTTTTCTTTTTATTAGAACAACTCATTGAACTGTATGCAGAACCCTTTCATAAACAGCCGCCAGATAAAAACAGTCCCGCGATACAGTCCGTCTTTGATTACATAGGACAACATTATGCGGAACATATTCGCCTGGATGAACTGGCAAGCCTCGCGGGTATGAATAAATATACGTTACTGCGTGCCTTTACCAGGCTTAGAGGCATTACACCATATCGTTATCTGGAAACGGTCCGGATAAATGAAGCGAAGAAATTGCTGGAGCAAGGCATTGAACCCATCGAAGCAGCCATGCAGACCGGGTTTGTGGACCAAAGCCATTTTTCCAATTTTTTCAAGGACTTTATTGGGCTTACACCAAAGCAATACCAAAATATATTTAAGGATAATCCCAGACCTGGAAAGGAATATTATGAAACAAAATAAAAATATTACCGGACATCTCGCAGCAGTGCTCACGATTCTGATCTGGGGAACCACCTTTATTTCCACCAAAATACTTTTAAAAGCATTTACTCCCATTGAGATTTTATTCTTTCGGTTCAGCATTGGATTTCTCGCCCTGTTTCTAATTTCTCCCAGGCGTTTCCGTCTCCGGGAAAAGAAACAGGAATGGCTGTTTGCCGGAGCAGGGTTATGTGGTGTAACACTATATTTTCTTCTGGAAAATATTGCACTGACCTATACCCAGGCATCTAACGTGGGTGTGATCATTTCCATCGCACCTTTCTTTACAGCCTTATTTTCCCATTGGTTTCTGAAAGGTGAATCATTGAAGCCTAATTTCTTCATTGGTTTCTTAGCTGCCATAAGCGGTATTTTTCTCATCAGTTTCAACGGCACCTCAAACCTGCAGTTGAATCCAACAGGAGATATACTGGCTATACTTGCAGCCATTGTCTGGGCAGCCTATTCCATTCTGACAAAAAAGATCAGTGCATTTGGCTATGGCACCGTGCAGACTACCAGAAGAATTTTCTTCTATGGCATACTGTTTATGGTTCCTGCCCTGTTTATCTTTGATTTCCAACTGGGTCTGAATCGTTTTACCCAGCCGGTTCACCTGTTCAATATCTTATTCCTTGGGCTTGGTGCCTCTGCACTCTGCTTTGTAACTTGGAATTTTGCAGTTAAAATACTGGGTGCCGTAAATACCAGCATCTATATCTATATGGTTCCTGTAATCACCGTTGTCACTTCTGTAATTGTGCTTCATGAAAAAATCACAGGTATGGCTTTTGCCGGTACTTTGCTTACTTTAGCAGGGCTCTTGATTTCAGAAAGCAAGATTTCATTTCGAAACAGTAAAAAACAGGATAGATGATCCAATTCTCTGTAATACCGTCCATATCATGAATTGTTGAACTATTTAAACCATAAAAAAGATCCGGCTTGCACGAAATGCAAATCCAGATCTTTTTCTATGAAATAACTGACACATTTCTAAACGCATCTGCCGGAGATGTGATCAAGGATACGTTTACTATTTATGATAATACAATCTGCACACGTCATCTCCCTTAGCAATGCTTTTTAATAGTTTTAATTTACCGCCATATGCCTCCCCAATCCCCTGGTCACCACACATAGCTATATCACATAAATCTGCAATCTCTTTATCTGTACAGCCAGCTTTCTGCCAGGCTTTCACAAGGGGGCAGTAATGAAAGTCAATTGCCAGAACCCTATCTGTGCTTTTGCGGATCTTCATCTCAAATACCCACTGTGCCGGTTTTGTAAACAGTGTTTTCCTCAAACCAATCAGACTGTCTGTGCCGCCGGTTTTTACTAACTCTTTTCCCTGTGCCAATCCGCACCTTTTAATTGCTGCACTTCCAAAGTCCTTCCATTCCAGCCCTCGCTTCCCTCCTTCATCGCAAAGCAGATACAACCAGGACGCTCTTTGTTCCAATTGCCCTCTTACTGCCTGTATAATTGGGTTTTTAATAGATGGCTCATTCTTTACTATACTCTTCATTTTGAATACTCCCTCCTCTTTACTGTTATTACCGCTCACAGGATCCTTCCGTTTACTCTTCATTTATCTTAACACACTCAGACCAGATTAAAAATCATAAATTTCGTAAATGAAGCAGAAATTGTAAATTCCTAAAATAAATTTGCCATCCGGGGGAAGTACAAATATTTGGGTTTTGCTGTTCAAATACGCTTTGTATTAGTTGGTTGTGTACGGAAAGAGAAGGGGGCGGATCAGAAGAGGTGTTTGGAATGCTTAACGCAGAACTGGCATTTTCTAACCTTCCCGAAGCGCTTTTTGGCGGCACGCGGGTATTCGCTCCGAAATCCTGATGCATTTCGCAGCTCA